>OGYA01000678.1_pt1 | contig 25777 bp, 23 predicted proteins | sample 1576401 | NCBI WGS metagenome assembly OGYA01 (sample SAMEA3541485, study PRJEB24748) | human gut metagenome | biome: human gut; feature: human-associated habitat; material: faeces | place: China | collected 2012 | reverse complement strand
AACCGCTCCATTTTCCACTCCCCACTGAACTCTGGGAATCTCAAATGGGGAACATTGAGGACTTTATTATCTTTATTATCTATTGCCATGGTAGTTATTTATTTTGTTGGATTTAAGTCAAATGGAAGCAATGGATTATTATCGCTACCTTCATTAAAACGGTCAAAATCCGATATATATGATTTGTCTTGAATCAGTTTGTATTTCTCGTATTCGCTATAAGCCTTGTCTCTTGCTTCCTCTTGTGAAACCTTTCCTGTAGTATCACACGGTTCATAATCATAGGCTTTCAGAAATTTAGACAGGAAGTTCTTCCAATCTTCCATAGTGGAAATAATATGACGTTCAGCTCGTGATTCTGCCATATCAAGAAAAGCCGTTGTGATAAGATTTAACTGAGACAATTCTTTATCTGACAAGTAATTCTTTGCAACGATGGTGTCTGACTTTTGCACTCTGCCATCTGGTGCTTTCTTCCAAGTAGTCAAACCCATGTGTGGCATTTCAGAATCGGCACGCTCATATACGATTTCGGCTGCGGTGCGATGCGTTACAGCCAAATGCATCATATTTTGAACCATCTTGAAAAACAATTTTGTACTTTCAGACTTCGCATCATAATCCGCACTACATTCTGCATAGATGTCTGTTATCTTTTGATAGTATCTGCGCTCGGAGGTGCGTATTTCACGAATACGCTCCAGCAAATCATCAAAATAGTCTTTGCCGAAATGTTTGCCTTGTTTCAGACGGTCATCATCAAGAGCATATCCCTTAATGATAAATTCTTTTAGTACAGAAGTCGCCCAAATGCGGAATTGAGTCGCCTGATAGCTGTTTACTCGATAGCCAACTGCGATAATTGCATCAAGATTATAAACCAGCGTATTATAGTCTTTCCCATCATTGGCAGTTATTGGAATTTTTCGAATAACTGAACTCTCAGTTAGTTCACCACTTTTGAATATCTCTTTAAGATGGTAGTTTATCGTACTGACATCAACATTGTACAAATCTGCCATTCTTTTCTGCGACATCCAGAATGTTTCGCTATTGAAAATGACTTCTATGCGTGCTTCTCCTTGAGCCGTCTTATACAATAGAATATTGGAACTCAATGAATTATTCAAAAGTTCAATCATAGAAACAGACTGGCCGAAATAGTCTCTTGCCTGCTGGACAAGAACTTTCCTATTGTCGGCATTTTCTGCGATGATCATACATGCCATACGGGAGAGACGGAATATACTCACTTTACGAAATGAGCCGTTTCCTATCTTGACCATATCAACCGCTTGGTTGAAATGCTCATCCACCTTCATTCCTTTTTCGCCAGCAACCTTGATTGCTTTATCTATGACCCTTTGGAATTTCCAATTAGCAGAATAGCCCATTGCACCGCAAAGGTCACGGGAACTCCAGTATTCGTTTCCGCTTTCATCCTTTCTTCGTATGTTCTCAAATGATGGGGTCATCTGAGGTACATTGTCATTTTCTCCCATGTTGCAACTTGGTATTATTCTACAATTCCCAATTCTTTCAGATACACTTCAATCTCCTTGTCAAGTTCGGCACGCTTGGCTTCCAACTCCTTGATTTCTGCCATTACAGCCTTAATGTCAATCGGTTCTTCCTCTTCAAAGGTATCAACGTAACGAGGAATGTTCAAATTGTAATCGTTTTCCTCAATCTCTTTCAAGGTAGCCAAATGACTATACTTTTCTATTTCCTTGCGGTCACGATAGGTTTCGACAATCTTTTGAATATGCTGTTCCCTTAGTTTATTTTGGGTCTTGACCTTTTCAAACTCTTTACTAGCATCAATAAACAGGATATTATCATCCTCCTTGCGACATTTCTTGAAAACAAGAATACAAGTAGGGATACTTGTACCATAGAAGATGTTGGCAGGCAAACCGATAATGGCATCCACATAGTTCTTCTTTTCTATGAGGAAACGACGGATAACGCCTTCTGCATTACCACGGAACAACACGCCATGCGGAGCAACACATGCCATAGTTCCACCCTCATTCAAATGGTAAATCATGTGCAAGATAAAGGCATAATCGGCTGTCTTGCGTGGCGCAAGTCTTCCTGCCTTGCTGAAACGGTCATCGGTATTGAATTTGTCAGCAGCACTCCATTCGGCTGAGAACGGAGGATTTGCAACCACCGCATCAAACTGAGTATCACCAAAAGCATCCCATTCAAGTGTATCACCGTTTTCTATTTTGAAATTGCTGAATTTGATGCCGTGAAGCAACATATTCATTCGGGCAAGGTTGTAGGTTGTCGGATTCTTTTCCTGTCCGTATATATCCACGGCCTTGCCAATGCTTGCTGCACGAAGAAGTAACGAACCACTACCACAAGTAGGGTCATAGACATTGCGCAAACGCTGGTGTCCGATAGATACAATCTCTGCCAAGATACGGCTGACTTCCTGCGGAGTATAGAACTCTCCGGCTTTCTTTCCGGCTCCGGCAGCGAATTGCGAAATCATGTATTCATAAGCATCGCCAAGAATATCAATCTCTTGTGATGCCTCCACTCCAAAATCAATATCATCTAATGCCAAAAGCACATTGCTGACGAGTGTATTCTTGTCATCAGCAGTCTTACCTAATTTAGGCGAAGCCAAATCTATGTCAGAAAACAAACCTCCAAAATCTTCTTCGCTGTCCTGTCCCAAAGTGCTGTCCTCGATACGCTTCAATGAGCGTTCAAGCATAGGCAAGATGTTTTCTTTTCGTTTAATTGCTTCGATTACTGACGAAAACAAGAATTTCGGTTCAATGAAATATCCGATGTTTTCCAAACATTGACTCTTGGCTTCCTCTTGCAGTTCCACCGCATCAGCATCCTCCATTTCCCACAACTCCTTAAAGGTTACTTCGTCATCCGCTAAGGCATTGTTGGCATACTTTTCTATTTTCTCCGACAAGTATTTATAGAAGATGAAACCTAATGTGAAATACATAAAGTCGCTTGCCGACATATTGCCACGCAAACGATTTGCGACCTCCCAAAGCTGGTCACGCAGTTTCTGTTGTAATTCTTCGCTCATATCGTTATTCCTTTTCTATTTTTATTGCATCTGCTAGTGTTACCTTATTCATAATGCCATCTGCCCTGAGATAAGAATCTCGGTATTTGGTATTTGTATATTCATCAAGAGCTATAATTGCATTCCACATCGAAGTAGAACCAATGTCACATATAGGGTCTAAGCAAAATATCTTTGTTATGTTATTGTTTCGCTTTTCATATCCTATTGCCAATAAAGCGTGTCCATCAGCCTTATTATAATCAACTCCTATCATCAAAGGCTTATTGTTGTCTATACACTCTATTAACACTTTTATGGTTTCTTGACGACTTGGAATATAATCACAATCAACAATCTTTTTTGCAGCATGTTGCAAACCCTCTTTTATGTCGTCGGCAAAATCAAGTCCTTTCCGAATAAGCCCATTTTGTCTTTCGAGGAAATTCCTAATGATACGTCCTTTTGAAGTAGAGCGTTTTATGTTATTTCCATCAACTACCTGCTTATATGTAAATATGCGCAATATAATTAGATACATCATCAATGAATATACAGCGCAAGCCCTATCAAGTTCACCTTGTCGCAGATGGACTCTTTGGGTGTTTCCCAACCTGACTCCATCAGAGGTTAAATCTAAGGTTTCTATTACTTTAATCATAATTCCTTAATCCCAACTAAAAGTTCTAATAATGCTGCGCAATCCATCCATTATTCTTGTCAAAGCCTTTCGAGTTTTGATAAGACCAAGATGCTTCTCTTTCAACGCCTTTTGTATAATTTCCGGCTGCTCCTTTTGCAAATAGTCATACTCCTTTATATAGTGATTAAGTACATCCGCAGAAATCTGTTCTTCATCAGCCAAATCACTTACAGCTTTATTGCGTTCGGAAACAATATACTGGTTCAGACGTTCTTCCAACTCATTTGTACCATCTGCTTTATTACGCCCATTCATAAAATTCTCTTTGTCTTCATCCACATTTTTCTGGATAAAACCATCTATGAGTTTAGCCTTGCCACGCATTCCTGCATCCTTAATCATCGTGTCAATGATATGCTGGCGTTTAGCAGAATAATCATCGCTATACGGGTCAAGCTCGGCAATAAGTTCAAGAATGTAAGCTACATTGATAATGTCGCTGTGCAAGAGTTCAAGACAGAAATCAATATCTTCCAATCCTTGACTATTTCCGTATGGTTCAGGATCTTCTGCCACTACAGACGGGATGGTTGGAGGATTGATAAAACCCACTGTTATGTCGAGGTATTTACTCTTGTAGTCATTGAATTGTTGTTCTGTCAAACCAAGGTCTTCCGCATCTTCGCTATAATCCTCATATATCTGGATTTCTGCGTGTTTGCGGATAATATCACGGAAAGCAAGTACAAAATTTTTCTTGTCATTTTCATTTTGCAGATAGTCTATGCTGCCGGGTGTAGGATATTTTTGCAGAAACTCTATTGCTAAAGTTCTGTATTCCTGTTTTACTTCCTCAAACGGTGGACGAATAATATCCAATTCTGTATTGTCTGAGTCACTGAATAATTTTATAGAAGCATCTACGTTACTTTTCAAGTCACGGAAGCAAACGATTTTTCCAAAACGCTTCTTCTCGTTCAATACTCGGTTGGTGCGGCTGAATGCTTGCAGCAAACCGTGATACTCCATATTCTTATCCACATAGAGCGTATTCAATTTCTTGCTATCGAAGCCAGTCAAAAACATTCCCACGACAAGACAAAGGTCAAGCGGTTTCATGTCCGCTTTCTTCTTTTTCATGCGCAGGTTGATGTCATCATAGTAAGCACGAAAGTTCTCTGTTGTAAAAGATGTGCCGTAGTTTTCATTATAATCATCCATAATGGATTGTAGTTCATCTGCTTCGCCCACACTTTCGCTGACATATTTTCCCGTACCCATACCAGTCTGTTCATCATCTTGACTATTATTGGCTGCGTATGTAAATACTGCACCTATACGGATTTTAGGATTCAATGATTTGAAAATCTTGTAATAGCGGATAAGCATAGGAACAGACTGTACAGCAAACAATGCGTCAAACTCTCCATCAAATGTAGATTTATTGAAGTTGTTAAGGATAAATCTTGCAATCTCCTCCATACGAGTTTGGTTATCGTTATCTACAATCTCGTTACCATGATAATACTCCACTAGGAAACCAAGCACATTTTCATCAGCAATAGCATCTTTGATGAGATATTTATGAAGACAATTGCCGAAAATTTCTTTTGTCGTATGTCCATCCACTGCATTTTCAGTAAAGATAGGTGTTCCCGTAAAGCCAAAAATCTGAGCATTATCAAAGAACTTCATAATCTTTTTATGACTGTCCCCGAAATGACTACGATGACACTCATCAAAAATCATTACGATGCGTGAATGACGGATAGCATCAATCTTGCTGCTATACCACGTCTTACTAACTGCCGCATTAAGTTTTTGAATGGTGGTTATGATAATTTTGGAATTGCTTTGAAGTCGCTTCACGAGTTCATCCGTATTGTCGGTACTATCCACTGCACCCGGTTCAAATGCCTCGTATTCCGATTGCGTCTGAGTATCGAGGTCATGACGGTCAACAACAAACATCACCTTATCCACATCATCCAATTCTGATACAAGTTGTGCTGCCTTGAATGAGGTCAATGTTTTTCCAGCACCTGTTGTATGCCAGATATAACCATTATCATTGGAGTTTTGTACACGATCCAAAATCTTTTCTACCGCATAGAATTGGTAAGGACGAAGTACCATCAAGCACTTGTCACCCTCATGCAGCACTATATACTTTCCTATGATTTTGCCAAGTGTACATTTTTCCAAGAAGAATATGGCAAACTTATCCAATTCATTGAACGGATGATTGGCGGCATCTGTCCAGTTGAATGTGAACTTATACCCACTATTTGGATTATTGGCAAAATAGCGAGTGTTAACACCATTGGATATAACAAACAACTGAATATAATCAAACAATCCGTGAAACGAAGTCTTGTGATAACGCTGTATTTGGTTGTATGCCTGTTTAAGTTCCACGCCACGACGTTTCAATTCAATCTGCACAAGTGGCAAACCATTGATTAGAATCGTCACATCATAACGGCATTTTTTACGTCCTTCCACCGTGATTTGGTTGGAAACCTGAAATTCATTCTGACACCACTGCTGCCTATTTAGAAATTCCACCCATATACGCTGTCCATCAGCCGTATCAAGCGGATATAAGTCACGGAGTTTCTTTGCCTTTTCAAAGCGAGTACCACCTTCAAGGTATATGAGAATCTTCTCAAACTCTTCTGTCGTAAACTCACTGCGCCCATGTTCCTCCAGCCGTTTGCGGTTATGAATCTCCAACTGCCGTTTAAAATTGGCATACATATTATCCTCTTCCACAATTTGGACATATTCATAGTCCATTTGCTGAAGAGTGGCTATCAGTCCGGCTTCCAATGCCGCTTCACTTTGTGTTGACATATCCTTGCCTTTTTATGAGTAGTTACTACTTATTTATCTTACTATTTAGTATTCTGACATTCAGTGTATTTTCAACCTCATATAGATTAAATACATCTAAGACCACCAAAATCGCTTTAAGTTCTATTGTAGTCTTTCCTTTTTATCAGTTATCAAATCCTTCAAATCAACCTGTAGAATCTCGGCAATCCGCTGAAGCGTTTCCAAATTAGGTTGAATCCTATTGCAAGCATAAGCATTGACCATGCTAAAACTCTTATCTAACTGTTTGGCTAACCACGTTTGAGAAATGCCTTTTTCTAAAAGGACTGCCTTTATTCTATTCAGTTTCATTCTTTGATACGATTTTGTCATGCAAATATAGTGAATTATATTCAATAATCAGAATTGCCTTGCCAATATCGAAACATCTTTTACTTATAGCATTTCTCTAATAAATTCATATAAGAAAGTAGCACTTGCAAAACAACAAGTTTTATGATGTCCGTCAGCTTTCTTTATATCGGCAAAGTCAGATACAGCTTTAATCCAAAGAGCTTTTTTGCCAAGAGTATGAGCTGTTGCATAAAGAGCAAATCCCTCCATATCAAGTGCTTGTAATTTTCGCTCGTCCTCTTGTAAGTCTTTTACGACAGACGAAGAAGCAACAACAAAAGGACCACAGACTGTTTTGGCTATACAAGCAGACACATTTGATTTTTCATCTTTTAGATTAGCATCATGAATGGAGTCATTTATATCTCTTAAATGTACAGGATCTGATATAAACTCAGCCACCAATGCAATCAAACTATGATTTGCAGGTATCTGATTCATTTCTTTCAAGAATTTAATATCGCCAGACACCTGTTCTTTAAGTTTACCCGAAGCATAATCATGTATTGCATCAGCTATAATAATATCATCTAATGCGATATCACCATTATCTATCCCCGCAGTAATACCTGTCATAAAAATTGTACCTACTCCAAAATGATTATACATGGTAGAGGATAGAATTGAAGTTGCACAAATACCTGGTTTATTTGCACATGCTGCTATAATACTATAATCTTTTAAATGGCTACTTGTAATATTGGTCGTCTTAAATACATATGGAAGTCCTTCAACTTGTATAGTTTCCCATTCACACCCAACAAATGCCTTTTGCATCATTATAAATTCCTCATTCAATGCACAAATAATTCCCAAATCATAAATACTATCATTTTTGATAGATGCTTCTAGATCTTTCTTCATTTGTCCTAACTGGCAGACTTTATCTTTGAGTTGAATCTTCCATTCGTTGTTCTTACGTGAATAAAACAACAAATACCACAATTTATCCTTAAATTCCTTCTGTTGTTCAGAAAATTCTTCCTCATATTCTGTCAAGCCAATTATTTGGATTGGCTTCTTTATACTTTGATTAATATATATTTCCTCCAACAACTCTACGCCACCACGTCTATTCATCTCAATTTCTAAACCCTCCCGATGTTCAGGAAGCACCATGTCAAGAATGAGCATATCATATGCCTTTGTCTGAAGCAATTCTCTACCATCAACCAAACAACTTGCCTCATCAATCACTATTTCACCCTGAGGAAATAAAGGTTGGATAACAGACTTAAGTGAGTTTCTCTTATCTTGACTATCGTCTAATATTAAAATTTGGATCATGCTATAATTTCTTTTATTTGTTTTTTTAATTGATTCTTCCAATCGTTTTTTTGCGAAGAATAGTACACATAAGACTTGTAATTTTGAGGATAGTCTTTCTTAAGATCAATATCAAAAGCCTCCAACTGTTTACGACCAAATACGTTATACATTGTAACAACAATAACAGGGGTCATAATTTGTCGAAGAAACATTCCTTCAAGAATATATTGACCAGCAGAAGGCTCAGGTAATCCACCACTTGCATCTGTAGACAAATCATAGGTTGACATAGACATATCCAACAATATCAGCGAGTAATCACTCCCGTGTTCAAATATTTCTTCTTGCGCAGAATTATACGATGTACATTGTATAACTTTATAATTAGAAAACTCTTGCTTAAGAAAAGCAAGTATATTACTTGCTTTCTCTTCATAATCTTCAACTAATAATATTTTTTTCATCAACTAGCATGTCTTTTATATTAAACAATACATTAACAACACACTTACCTTCAATAGCTTTAATTGTAAAAGTATTATTCGTGTTACCAAAGTCATATTTTACAATAGTCATAGCCTTCACCAAGCCACTGCCACCTTCCTGCTGTAATTTTGCAATATCATTCATTTTCTTTTCAAAAAGATGATTCAATTCATTTTCTTGAATATTACTTTGAAGATCATTTATCAGTGATATTTTTATTATATCATCATTCAGCATTTGAGAATTGATTTGAAAAATTCTCTGATTTGTTTCCTTGCTGTATTTTAACATATTTGTTAGGAAAATAAAAAATAAATCAAACATAGAAGAACTATATTCAGAACGTATTTGAGCAGGCAGAGACACCATTTTTACATTCATTTCAAATTGAACATCTGAGTAATACCTTGCAGCTTGTTCCATAGTCATGCGAATATGATTCTCAATATCAAAATCTTCAAACTTCGTTTCCTGTCTATGAAACCAGTTTTCTACCTTTGTTAACTTATTGGTCAAAGCTGCTCTTGCATTATTAATTGCCGTTTTTAAATCTGCAGTCAAAGTGTTATGACCAGAAAGAGAATCAATGCAAAGTTCTAATGTTTGCAAATACCTAAATATATCTGGCTTTAATTGATCCGTAATTCTCTCTCTAATAATTTCCAATCGTTTTTCTGTTATTTCCCAAAGATAAGTCATCACACTCTTACAAAATGATTCCCGATCTTGAGTCTTAGATTCAATATCCATCAAGCGATCACATAATTCTTTCGTGTTTACAGCATAATTAAATTCTCCCTGCCTTCCATCGTCTTCATCTACACGAATTTGAATAACAGAATCCTTAAACGTAGATATAAGAAAATCAATATTTTGAGAAAATTTCATTTGTGCTTGATACAAGTTTTTACGCATTTCCGAATCTAAAGAATACTCAACGGACCAATAATCTGAAGGCATATATTGTTGGCCCGACTGATTTAATATAAGATTCAATCGTTCAAAATCGGATCTTAATTCCCCTTCAAATACCCCATGCCGAATTCGTGTACTTAAATATGTTCCTAAACCAAATCTACTTTTCAAGAATGCATATCTAATTACATTAAAAATTTGAAGGGCAACTTCTTCAATCGCATTGTTAGAATAAGTAGCAATATCGTCAATTAAGTCTGCTGCATTGTTATGCGAAAAATCACTACCATTAACTAGTACAAAAACTCTATTACTGCGAGCCAAGGCTGCCTGTTTTTTAAATCTGTCATACAAGTCGTCAATCTTACATAGTTCATATTTCATTATCGCATCTTCATTTACAAAAATCTTACTATCATCTAGTTTTTTCATTCCTCTGTATGCAACTATTTCATGCATTAATTCCGTACACATATTGGAATATAGATCATTTGGGAGAAATTCACTTTTCAGATAGCTGACAATCTTTATTTTTTCATCAAGCACATCTAATGTACTTTTTAGCTTATAGTGATGATACAATAAATCATCTGTGACAAGTAAATATAAAAACAACTCTACTTTCCTATGATCTCTCTTTTTGAGTTTATCCAATAAATCTGACGGATATGTTACATTTTCATATTTACAATAACTTTCTAATACAAACTGTTTTTGAGGATAGTTCTCTGCATTTAATAAAATAAATATTAGGAAATCAATATCATTTTTTAAACCCTCATATCTTGAATTCTTAATATCCATCATAAATTGTCTTGTATCTACTTTTGACACAAAAGCTTTATTCTCAATATACTTCTCTACATAAAAACGGATAGCTTTTTGTCGATATGTTACCCCCATATTTATGTACGACATAAATGTATATTCAACTGCAGTTTGTACAGTAGGTATATATTCAGTGTTTTTTTCAATTATGGAGTTCCATAACACTATTGCCTTTTCATATTCTTTGTTTTCAAAAGTAATTTTCGCATTATCTACTTCACGTATATAGGCAACAACTTTTGATTCCTCTGTAGTTAATTTCTCTACTCTTCTTTTTTGATATGGAATAACAACTGATCCTTCACCATGTTTTAGCCCCCAATCCAAATAAATCAGCTTTTCTGCATTATCCTCAAAAGTAGTAGTAAAAAGCGGATCAAAACAACTCATAGTTGATAAATGGAGCCACGGATCCTTATCCCACTTTTTCTCTTCTTTTATGTAATAATCTAATCCACATGCAAAACTTAAACCGTACAAGTTTTTGCAACGTTGATACAATAAATCAAGACTCACGGCATTGTCTTGTTCGGTCATAACAGAATAAATCAAACTTGCAATTTCATTCAAAACAGAATCAGCATTATTGGCTATTTGCTTAAAACCATTATTTTTGAACAACAAAGCTCTACAATATAACTTTAGGACATCAAAATGATATGGTTTGTTAGAAATAAATTCTTTACATTCAGAAATCACATCATCATATTCTCCTGTATAATATTTATCAAGTATGGATATAAAATCTTTATCGTAATATTCTTTAGGCAAATTTTCACACTTACTAAGTAAAATATACGGCATCCAACGGCGATCTGAGGTTATGTCATAGAGCATTGTAGCAAAATCACTTACAATACCATCATTGTTTACATTTTTTATTTTATAAGATCGCAGAATATAATCCATCAATATATACCTATCTATCACAGAATTCAAACTTTCCATCATTAATGCGACAGAAAGATCGTCTATGTTATAATTTTGATAATAGTTCAGACGAAATAAATAGTAATTATAGCGATCGTTTTGGAATTCAGTTCTATTTTTCTTATACCGTGAATACAGCTCTGTATCATATTCGTAAGAAGGAACGGAACGTTGACTCCTTGAAAATATATTTGATAATATTATTGGAACAATTCCACGCTTTAAATCTTTATGGATCGTATTAAAATTGCTAATAATTCCAATGGCTTTTGACAGATCATTCTGAAGCCCAGCTATAGTTAGTCGCATCTCATAATACCAAACAGTATATCCTATACTCCTTAAAGATTCTTCTAATAATGATTCCGCTTTCGAATACTCTCCCAAAAGAATGTATTTTTCAATCTTGTCACGTAAAGAAACGAATTGTTTTAAAATGTTTTTATGTTTCTTCAAACACTGTAATACCCAGTTGATTTCAACCTCTACTGATTGAGGTTTATAGAAATAACGATTCCAACCTGTACCAAGTTCTTCTATCCGTTTGGGCACTGTATTTCCCCATATAACACTATTTAAAATAGGGTGTGATTTAAAGAGACTACCCAATGTCAAATTAATCAAAGTATTGTTTCCTGTATACTTCAATGTAAATGCAATCTCTGACCATTTTTTCTTATCACCTTTCATTGAAAGGAAAGCTTCTGTTAGTTGATAATCTTTCCAAGATGACTTAACCTTTGGAGGTAATACTTGAGGAATAAATTGCTTATTTATCATATTACATGTGTAATAATTTACTGTTTTAAGTTTCTGCTGTATTATTAGATGCCTATAAAAGTCGTTTAAGCCGTTCCTTCAACAATTCGCCATACTTTTCTTTTAATTCAGCACTTAGGAAAGAGCTTTGAATGACAGTCTCAAACTTGGGCAATAGTTTGACATACTTATTTATCAATCGCTCTACAATCACATTCTCTATACCCAGCGTGGCTGCTGACCTAATAAAATCCTCTCTTTGAAGTTTTTTCTTCCGACCATTCAAGGTCAATGCCAACTCTTCATCATCCTTGGGATTAATGATAGCCGCATTTAATAAATCGTAAGCAGGAGTTAAACGTATCATATCCGCCATCTCATACAAAGAGAAGTTTTTCAAGTGCATGTCGTTATTTCCTGTCAACCAAGAGAAAAGCACCAACTCGAAGAAATTGGTAACATCCATTTTGGGTAAAGACGAGTATTTCAAAACAGCCTTGCCGATACGTTCATAACTGCTCTTGTATTTATGCTCTGTTTGCCTTTCCGTCAGTTGGCACATATCCTCCATCGCAATCTTCTCTCCGGCAGAAGTTCTGTCAATCCGACGGGTAAGATAGCATAGCGTGTCATCAGCCATCCGCATCAGCGTATGAGGAACCACCTCAATACGTGCCACCTCTGCAAGATGCATGGTTAAATCCTCAACCTCAGGCATCATTTCATATTGCGAGGTCTGTGGTTTACAAATATAACCGCCCCATAAACCAACAATAGTCAATCGTTTGCTGCCCTCATGCTCTTTCAAATGCAAGGACAACTTCGGCTGAACACCAGTCAAAGAGGTTTGATCTTGAATGATTTGCAGAGCAAGCTGATCAAGTTGTTCTGTCGTATAATCAAGAACAGGCAATGTTGCTGTTCCGAAGAACTTCTTTAAACAAGCCTGATGCATATCCTTTTCCCCCCTCAGGAGCGGACGATAACAATACAGACAATTACACATGGCTTACCTCCTTTTCTTCCATAGGAACAACACTTACCGCTCCGATACAATCCTTACAGCAGGTCAAGAGCAACGACATCCGGTCAAGAATACTTATGTCAGTATTCCGCAGTGCAACATCCAACAACCATCCTTCAGGAATCAAACCGTCGAAAAATGGGAACAACACAGGACTTGTATATGCATCTGCCTGTAAAGGCAATGTCAGGCTGACAGCCTTTGCCGTTTCAAGAGAGATATATTCTGGTAAATAACGGAATTCATATCCAGCATCGTTTTCAGTCAGAATACCAGCCAATTGGTCTTTATAAAATATATGGGCTTGTCTCATTGATTACTGTTTTTTGAGTGGCAACCATTTCATAATTAAAGAAGTCAAGAAGTTGATTCACCTTGTCGAGACGTAGCGTCTCTTTGCCTTGTTCAAGGTCTCGCACAAAGCGCAACCCCACCCCCGACTTCAACGAGAGTTCTTCTTGCGTCAGATTATATTGCTTTCGCAACATTTTGACCGTAGTAGAAAGATTATTCATAGCATCATACTTTACACCTCTTCGGGTACAAAGTTAGCACAAATATTCGATATTATATCAGTATGGGTATAATTTATTGGTTTATTATAGCAATTATATCAGACAGGGTATAATCTAATAAAGATTGAGACATTAATATTAAGGCTAAAAACAAATATAACGCATATAGTTTTACACTTTTCTAAGCAAATAAAACAGATTTGTTACACTTTTCCAAACGAATATTACCAATTGTTCTACACTTTTTCAAGCGAATCAAATGTGTATTCTACAAAAGTTCCCTAGTTCTATGATCAATTCTATTATCAAGTACCCTCTTGGGAAGAAAAACCACACCGCAAACCACAGAAATCCCAAGAAAACCACTATCTTTGCGTCCAACAAGCGTTCTGTAACATACCTGCGGAAATGCCCTATCACTCAATACATTGTATCTGATAGCGGACATTCCACAAAATGGCTGAAAGAAGGCGGTACAACACGTATATGCAAAACAATGAAATACAACGGTTTACATTTGTCCCTACATTCTGTGTACTTGTAAAAACGGAGGTTGTACCGATTAAAATGAATAGTCACTGATAATCAGTGATGTAAATATGCTGCATCGGGAAATAGGATACACAAATCACTGATAATCAATTTATTACAAATAGAGCCACAAAGAAGATGTATACAATAAAATGCTTTTAATCAGCACATTAACAACATTAAACAATAATATATAACTCCATTTTTGTTGCTATTTTGTTGCTCGGAAATATTTGAGCAACAAGAACAACAAATTTTATATAAAACTAAAAGCATAATTTTATCAAAACACGCTATATGGGAACAAAGAAAAGGACGCTAATGGAAATATTCAATAACCCTGAAAGTATGACTGAAGAAGAAAAAGAGGGTATGGCAAAGTTGTTCGAATCGTTCAAAGAATTGGTAAAATCATGTGAGCCATATAGTAATATCGAGCCTGTCCTAAAAAATACTGCAAGCACATTATCAGAGCGTTTTTATCAAGAACATTTTATCATGTCTGCTATATTGGAGGCTTTTTTCTTTAAGAATGAGATTTCATTTAAAGAACTTAATGAAACCATTGTTAACTATGTTCCCAAAGGATTCATCTGGGATATATCCGTAGCCCGAATAAATCTTGTTATTTCAAAAATGATTAGATTAGGATTAGTTGAAGCCATCGAAACAGATAATAAATATGCTCCTAATTTTAAGATTACAGATGATGGCATAAAAGCATATCAAGAACACACATTCCAAACATTAGCAACCTCATCATTTTTCAACTATCAAACCTACCAACTAAACAAAAAGGCAGATAGAATGTCGAAATTAATGCTCGCAGCAACTATTGCATCTGTATTAGTCGCTATTCTGTCTGTAATAGTAACAATTTGGGTAGCTAGAAAATAACTTTGTAGAGATTACTTAAAATAGGCACATTTTTTTGTTGCTGGTTTGTTGCTCAAGAAAGCACATTTACGCAATAACAGTTTATTACACAGTAATATAGCTATAAAATTTTCAAATCTTGCATCGGGAAATGATGGCTTGGAAATAGCCGTAACCAACTATAATCATTTAGAACAAAGTATCTGTATTACAGCGACTTTTATATTTTAACACTTTCCGATCCGTATTTGGAAGTAACGGTTTTTATCCATATTTTTCTATCATATTTCTATCGCGACGGAAATTCACGGTTAGCCCGAATGTCACAGTAACGCATTAGTTGACGTGTGTTGACAAAAATCGGGAGAAATAAGGCGAAATTACCGCCAATGTAAACGAGGAAAATATGGAAGTAAGAAAGATTTGCCAATGGTGTGGAAAGCCATTTATAGCTCAAAAGACAACGACTTGCTATTGTAGTCATCAGTGCTCCAATCTTGGCTACAAAGAATGCATCCGAGAATGCAAGCGGCAGTTGAAACGCTCGCAAGAGTTGCTACAACCTCGGCAAGCCGCCGAGGGACAGGATTTCTTCTCTTTTGCCCAAGCAGCAAAGTTGATGGGCGTAACCAGACAATATATATATAAATTGGTAAAGGAATCCAAACTTCGGGCTTCACGCATCAGTGGTAAGAAGTCGCTCATTCGTCGTGCCGACATCGAACTAATGATGAAAACCAAACCATATGAGCGCATCATGCCTGAAGAGGACTTCGACATCACCGAGTATTACACTGCTGAAGAAATTGCAGAGAAATATAAGGTCAACGCCAAATGGGTGTGGACTTATACACGGCAGCACAAAGTTCCGAAGGTACGAATCCGCCAGTTCAACTATTATAGCAAAAAACATATCGATGCTGCCTTTGCCAAATACGAGGTGGATTCCGACCTGACCGAATGGTACACACCGGAAGATATTCAGGGGAAGTACGGCATGACATGCGTCGCCATCCGTTCGCAGGTGTATCGGAACAATATCCCATCCAAGAAAGAACACGGACAAATCTATTATTCCAAGCTCCATTTCGACCTATCTAAAACATCGGAACAGGAAAGCAAAGCGGAATACTGTACCGTCAAGGAGGCTATGGAAAAATTCAAACTCTCCCGTGACTCTGTTTACGGCATTCTGCAATTCCATCAGATCAACCGCGAGAAGAACGGACGGTTCGTCCGATTCCTAAAAGTAGAGTTTGACAGGGTTATGGGTGTTCACAAATAATCTAATTTGTCGCTATCCATTAATTATTCAAAAATTAATCTCTGCTGTAGGTAATCTGCATGATTACATTACAGAGTTTCGCCAACGAATTAATAATAACCATAAAAATATAACATTATGCATGAATGTAAGACCGTGACATTAAGGACACGTCCGCTAAAAGGCAGGATGATGTCTTTCTATCTAGATTATTATCCTGGGTATCGAGACAAAGAGACAATGAAAGTTATTCGTCATGAATCGCTTGGTATCTATGTCTATGCCAATCCGAGAAACAAACGGGAACAGAGTAAGTTCTTTATTTATCATTTTTTTTGCCATCTAATAACTCTATCAAATAGTGATTACCCCTCTATTTCATTAACTCGACAACATTTTCAGGAAGCATTGCATTCCCAGCATCATCTTTCGGAGCGTTCTTAAGGAACAGCATTGGAACGATGGTGTAATTCTTGGCAAATGGTAACAGATTAGCTTTGCGGAGAAGTTCAGCTGTCAGTTGTTTGCCATTCTCTTGTGTTGTCCATTTACATTCGCCAACCAGCAGATACTTTTTATCAAGCGATTCAGCCATTACATCGAATTCGACCTGTTCAGGTTTCTTATCCTCATTGAGAACAGAACCCCACCAGCGTTTTGCCTTGCCATAAACCACTCTATTGACAAGATTTCCTGTCACAGCATCCCTACATAATTTTTCCCATTGCATACTCACATACTCCGAGAAATGAGCAGTCAAAGCCTGTTCTATTGGCAAACGACGACCAAGCTCGATGAACGAACGATTAGGTACGACAAACTGATAATAAAATGCCATAAACGGATCGGCTATCTTGTAAAGACTCTTTTTCGCATTCTTTTCATCAATCCCGAACGGAACATCTTTCTCCAAAAATCCGAGATCAATGAGTTTCTTCAATGGACGCGATAGGTTGGTTGCAGGCTCATTGCATCTTGCGGCAATCTCAGAAAGCCGGTTTGCGCCAGTACCGATATAAGACATTATCGTCGAAGTCTTAACAATATCCTTTACATCGTCCTGAAACAATTTTATCGGTTCTTCGTAAAGAGTTCCATTTACAGAAAGGATATTGTGCCACAAGGCATCATTAAGTGAATTTTGGTTTTCCCTTAGTTCCCAATAACGCGGCACACCTCCCCAAACAGCATATTCTTCAATGGTATTCATCGCATCAAAGCTCAAAGCCTCTTGAATATATGGCAAACGTATCGGTGCAAGTTTCATGATCTCATCAGCACGGCCATAGAGAGGTGCAGTAGAATCAAGAAACAACCCATACATCATATTCTGCGATGAACCACAAAGCACAAGATTATACTTCAACTGCTTTTCATCAACCAGCTTTTGCAGCACAGATGGCAGTTCAGAAGATTGCTCTACAAGATACGGAAACTCATCCAAGCATAAAGTAAAATGCTTGTCTGTTCGATAATTGACTGCACGAAACATAGATTCCCAATCTGGATATGTCAGTTTGTCGAAATCTGGAAACACTTGTGCTATTACTTTTGCAAGCAATGCTCTCTGATGTTGCCCTTCAGAACGATCAGCGAGAAAATAAACATCATTGTCCGACAACACCCTTTTAATAAGCGTTGATTTACCCAGTCGTCTACGACCGTACATCACGACTAACGAGGACTTCTCCCTCACAAGAGCATCCTTCAGTCGTGCTGCTTCATCTATTCTATCAACGAATTTCATACACCTTATTTATTATGCATTACAAACATAATGTTTCTGTAGCATAATACAAAATTTCAAGCTGTATTTTTTATCCTGATAGAGTCATTATCGACTTATATGCAGGAAAAAGCGAGTTTTATCCCTTTTTCGAGGCTCTTTTCCTTGTCTTCAAAATCAAATCCTGTAATGTTTTCCCTAGTTTGTCTTCTTTGGCCAACTACAGAATATCATCGTCAAGCTGTAAAGCATACAACACACGCAAATATATTCCGATTGCCACTGTCGGCGCACCTTTCTCTATTCGTGATACAGTCAACGGAGAACAGGTAGCACGTTCTGCCACCTGAGCCACGCTGAGGTTCCTACGCAAGCGAGCCAATTTATCTGCTCTCCCACTACTGACATCTTTTGCTCTAATTTTCGAGGTAATTTAGTCCCCATTGTATTCTTTGCCATATCAACACATCATATAATATGTAAAAATATTACTTTTTATTTATTTAATGATATATTGTATATAAAAAATCGCATCAAAGCCAAATAATCGGTCATAGACATAGCCATTTGGAACAGAATCTTAAAATTAAATGCCATCATATTATTCGTAAGCAACGTATACATCTATTGACAAATAAAATACTATTTATCAATAGATGTAAACTAACTCTCCTTACAGTGTCTGTTTAATATTAGTTTGACCATTCAAACGAAAAGTAACTTTACTTTATCCCTGTATTCATTATATGCGTATTAAAGTAAAACTAAAAAAGGGAAGAAAAGAAATAGCTCTACCAAAATCGAAGGTCATCCAATTATAAACTAAAAAATCCGTAAACTCATCTACGATTTTGCATCCATAATCAGCGAAATAATCACCGATATGCCTTATCTTTGCGAACCGGAGGTTTCGGAACAAAAGAGAGCCATTTTTCTCTTTTTTCCCTTCGTTTGAAGATAAACTAAGGTTAAAAACGTTAAATCTTCGATTTTCGGCGAAAAAACAAGTAAATTTTTGAGCCTTCTATCTTTTAAGCATAAAATATTGATAGTCAATTAGCATAATATGCTGCATCGACAATTATCATTTCATAAAGCTGTTTGGATCTCTTATTTGTGAATACATACAAATGTTATAATAATGATATACAGCTAAATATAAACAAAATATCTATAGCTAAAGTTACTACAAATGATATTCCGTTTAGAATGTTAGAAAAATATCCTCGTTAATTATTTCAGCAACTCTAGAAGTTGTTATCAACGAACTCCAAGTTTATTGAAATTATCCTCGATATGCTAATAGAATCTTACACCATTACTCTACAACTTATTATTTCGTTATTGAATACTATTCTTGATCTCCATCTAGTGAAACTGCTGGAAGATATCTCATCCAATCCATCATATTAGAAAGATTTCTTATTCTTTCATCTATCGTAGGGAATTCTATTGCATCGAACAATGCCTGTTAGTTAGAATTTGATTAAGTCATATTTGAAATATCAGAATTATGCAAATTATCGGTACTATTTCGAATCAGTGCCGATAATTTGCATGTTACTGACTAACCAAACGGATTGCCAGATGTGCGTTAACATATGAAATATGACATTAGTCTACCTTCACCCTCTCCTCTTCCTGCCATTCAGCAAACGAGACAATCTCTTTGTATTGCTCAGCAGTCAGAGATGATCCGCTATCTTCACTACATTCATATTCCCACGGTAGCTCATAAACGGAGCCTTCCTCCTGATAGCCCATATAGTTATGGTATGAATAAGGAACCAACCTGACATAATCTTCTTCCTCAAGAATCTTCAGAAGCTTGTCGGCATCGTGGATTATTAATGGAACACCGGACTTATACAGAGCTGTGGCAACTTCAATGGCGAGACCGGCATTCGCAGAATAACTGTTGGAAACGACAATCACCCATCCTGACCGTTCTGTATCTGATGCAAAGATATTCAGGCGGGAAAGCCCCAGTTCTCCATAATGATCCTTGGCAAACCAGATGAAATCATCCGGACTATCAATATCGTACTGCTCATCAATTTTTGCAAACTTCATCCGATTATAATAAGCTACGTCATGCAATTCATTAGGGCCATAAGTCTGTTCAGTCTGGTTGTATTTACTGACAGGCAAATTTCTGTAGAACGACTCATACACTTCGTGCGCTATACGGAAATATTTGCAATATTGTCGTATTGTCATAGTCTCTAATGGAGGCACAGAACGTCCGTTCACGGAATCTTCCAAAGCTTTTATGGAAGTTTCCCTACACCATTCATCGTTATAGTATTCATTATTATCCGAAACATACGAAGAATAATTTGAAACAACGAAACGGGTATATTTACGGTCTGTAAACCGGATTGCCCTTCGCTCCATGTATATGGAAGAAGCGACATGAAACCAGCGTGTTTCCATCGGGTTGAATGAATGCCAATCCCGAAAAAAATCTTCCTTATTTTCATACTTTCCCGAATCAAACCCATTCATAAGATGCTCGTTCTGGAAAACATATCCCATCTGATTGGATAATACTTTGGTTCCACCAATCTCTGCATCAATATTCGTATGTGAATGACCGTATATCCAGACATCAATCCGGTCGTTGCTCATCAAGTCTCCATAGTCACTCGCAAAGGCACTGTTCAGCACCGAATCTTTATGACAAGGTGCAACTACCTAAAAAGTGGGCATAGGTGCAGATCACTCATGTATTGTATTCTCATTTCTTTGATAGTTCAACCTGTTTCTCTATGATAGCCTTTACCTGTGCGAATGAAACCGGAGTGAAGTCGTTATTGTCAACTCCCACATCATATTGTGTATAGAAAAGCATTTGAAGGCGAGGCTTATCTTTTCCGGTGTTATTCCTGCTTGTATGCACATGGCCGAAAAGCTGCCAGGTATCATCGTATGAGCCGCTATAGCAAAGGAACGGGCAATGATTCAGATAAATCTTCTGTTTATCCACCTCGATGTACATCTGCATCGTGATCAGTTCGAAATATTTTGTATAATTCTGCCTCAAGTTCTTCATGTCATGATTACCGGCTATGAGATAGATTTTCCCATTCAACCTTTTGAGTATCTTTGTCCATTCAGCAGAGCCACCAAGACAGAAGTCGCCAAGATGAAATACGATATTATCCGGACCGACCACACGGTTCCAGTTGGCAATAAGTGTTTCATTCATGTGTTCCACATCCTTGAATGGTCTGCTACAGAACCGGATGATATTGGTATGATTGAAGTGGGTATCGGATGTAAAGAACACCCCGCTTCCGTTGAATTTGTAATCCATAATCTTCTTTTTTTATGCACATCACTGCGCTGGTTAATAAAACTGAAGTTTTCAATGCCCATGGACGGAAATGACGGAGTAGAGCGCATAATGCGAACGTCACCAATGGGCAAAAACAAAGCCGTTGAAAAATTTAGTAAGGACTTTTCAACGGCTTCAATTTATCTTTTTAATAGGAATACCTGCATCTAATGTACTCCTACCTGTCTATAAAACGTTCGCTGGAAAGTGTTTTTGAATTTACCGAATGACTCAATGCCTAAAGTATGAACATACGACATACTCTCAAAGCATACTGTGCTTCGACATAATGTGTTTACTAATATGTTCACTCTATTCTGCAGCATTGTAATTTTTTTAATGTTTTTATTCAATTGTGAGTGCAAAAATACTGAATTTTCTTGAGAACCAATCAACTATTCGCTAACTTTTTGATAGCTTTATAACACTATTATTGTCAAACAGACGTGGAGAAATAGAGTACCTATAACCAAGCAACTTTTTCAAATGGTTGAAATAGAATAATTCAGTCAATCCTTCACCGACAATATGAATGACCTGTCTAGTTGCTGTATTCTTTCTAACTTTTCTCATAAGGTTACTTTTCTACTTCTACTCATTGTTTGTAAGATTTTTGAGCCTATAACGGTGTACGGCTCTATTAAACACTTACAAACCATCAAGAATTGTTTTACCTTTCAACATCTTTTCTTTCTTTTCATTAAACATCTAATATTCTGATTCTTTGATAATACGCAAAATCTCTTGCTTATATCCTTTGCGGTCGTACTCCTCCCCTCTACACATCCAACAACTACATGGAGTTCCCGTAGTTTTATAAACCTGCGCCCATTTATCCTTTGCCAATTCAAACCAATGAGGATGCTCATAACAACTACCATCTTCACGAATAATGCAAAATTACGATAAATATTGGCAATTATATCAGATGGGGTATATTATCATAATAAACAAAGATTGAAATAAAGCAATTCCAATAAAAGCATTACCTTTGTAAACAACAAGCATTCTGTAACATCCATGCAAAAAAGTAACTGCAACAACTGCCCCCTAAGGAAAAAATACGATAAAAGCCCTCAGTCATTAATGGGACGCTTTTGGCGTTGGCACATAAACTTCTGCCCAGGCTGGAAAGGATATTTCAAATCTCTTTCGCCTGACGAGCAAAACGAGATTAGAAAGAAGTATAACTTCGATAAATACAATAAATAATGAAAAAAGAAATTCTATTCGTCTTGTTAAAAGACTTTGCCGATTGGGAAGGGGCTTATATCGCTCCCAACCTCAATTTAGGTGTTGAGCCCGGAAGTGAAAGCAAATATATAGTTAAAACCGTATCTGTCAGGAAAGAGCCGGTTGTATCGATCGGAGGGTTCAAGGTGCTGCCCGACTATGGGATCCATGACATTCCGACCGATTATGCAGGGATCGTATTAATAGGTGGCATGAGCTGGTTCACCCCGGAAGCCGAAGCCATTGTTCCTCTGGTAAAAGAGGCCATCGAGAAGAAGAGGCTGGTGGCCGGTATTTGTAACGCCTCCGTCTTTCTTGGCAGGCACGGTTTCTTGAACCATGTAAATCATACCAGCAACGGATTGGATTACCTCAAACAATTTGCGGGGGTTAATTATACAGGTGAAAATCTTTATATGGATGAACTGGCTGTCAGAGCCGGAAACATTGTAACCGCCAACGGATTTGCCACTCTGGAGTTCTGCCGTGAAATACTATATGCGCTGGAAGCTGACTCTTCCAAGAAAATAGAGAGAAGCTATCGAATGAACAAAACAGGTGTTTGGGAAGATCCAGAAGTGGGATAAATTATTATCGCGGTTTATAGCTAAAAGCCGGGGATGTATCCCATAAGATGTGTATGAATTTAAATAATACGAAATCATCTACCACATCTACCATTACCCTTAAAAGTCCCTAGCTATAAATCACTTATCTAATGGTGGTAGATAATAAAACATCTACCACCAACAACTTACATCTACCACCATTTACTACTTTTCAACCACTAAATACAACCGTCCCCTACTCGCCAACTGTGTCATTAGCCCTATCTTTTTCAAGAAGCGACCAAAGACGGAGACATTGCTCATCGGAAGTTTTACGCCGCTCTTTTTTTGCAGCGATAGGTAGATCTCTCCGGCAGAGATCTTCAAACCTTCCTCCTTGTGCGAAGCGGGACGATAATATTGAAAAAACAGATCCTCGAACAAAGGACGTTGTTGAAACGCCTCGTTCGCTTGCATCTGCGAGACCTCTTCCTCATGCGTCAGCCAATAACGCTCGTTATTATTCAAGGCGGCAACCGCTTGCGCATAGAGCTGGAGATAATCGATAGGCTGGGCATTGTCTATCATCCCTTTCACCTCGATACAAATGAAACGGCGGCTGCCGGAAGGATCGCCCAGCAAATCCGTATGGTTGCTCGTAGCGATAAAGGAAGCGTAACGTTTCACCGATTCCACCTGCGTAGCATGAGGCTTGCGCACATTTACGACCGGCTTCTGCAACAGATGCTTCAAGAAGCCTTGATGCCTCGCGCTCACTTGGTCGAACTCATCAATATTGATCAATCCGAAACGGGTAAGATAGAGTTCGGCATCCCGCTTCTTGCTGAAATCGATGCTGTCCGTGTAATACGTATTCAAGTCCGGTGGCAACAGGTTGAAGCAGAACGTGGACTTCCCGCATCCCTGCCCGCCCACCAAGAGCGGGGAAAGGCTGTTGCCATGCTGTTTGTCACGCCCCTGCCAATGCGCTACCATCGACAGGAACCAAGTGTAAAACAACTGTTCCCATCGCACATTATCGCAAGGGATGCGTGCGGCCAGCGGACGGATGCGATCCTTGCCATCCCACACGGGCAAGCGGGTCAAATAGTCCTCGATAGGCGCATAGTCCGGGATGCGATCTGAAAAGACAAAACGCCGTACATCCCTGTCCCATAACTGCAATCCTTCTTTCTGGGCATTCAAGGCGATACTGTTCAGCACACGATCCGTCACGGGGCGATAGTCGAAACAGAACGTGTTTTTCTCCCGATACTCCGGTCCGCTGGCCATCAGATTGTACCGGAAATCGTAACGGCGGTTCATAAACTCCTCCATTTTCAAGCTCTGTAGCTGCTCCGGCTTGTAAAGGGACGTACTGCCAAAATCAGAATCGGAGGCTAAGCGGTAAGACTGCCTCGAGGTCTCCCGGATCTCCACTTCCGAGATCAGATTCCCCAAATAAAGCATCGTCCACTTCACACAATCCTCCTCTTCTACCCCAGCCGCGAAACAAAGTCTTCCTAGAGTGACCAACAAAGGTTTGAAATCCACCTTTATGCTCAAACTTCCATGTTCCTCCAAAGCCCGCTGCAAAGCGAATTCATATTGGATGGCAACGTAACGGTATTGGTCATAAAGCGTCTGCCCGGCACTCTCTACCGGTACCGGCACCCGTTTTTCGAACCGTTCCTGGTAGGCGCTTTCGTCGGGCATAGCCACAGGCTGCTCCAGATGAATGGAAAGGGCGTCCGGATTGTAATACACATCGACATCATAACTGAGGCGGCAGCCCATCTCCAGCACCGGACGTTTCAGCTCGATGGGATAAGAAAGGCGAGGCTCATACGTCTTGAGCGCATGTCGGTAAGCGTGCGCATGAAAAACCTCGGCATCCGTACGCGAACAGGGAAGCGACCCGTCGGGATAGGTATAAGCCACCACGAACTTCACGCTCCGTCCGCTAGAGCCGATCATAGCGAACAGTGTCTGCGGATATTCCACTATTTTTTGTTTCAAGGACAAAGCCTCTTCTATGCTCTTCAATCGATTGATCTCCAGCAAAATCCAGCCATTATACTCCTTCAACTCGCCTTTTCGAAAAGTTCCGGCAAAGAGCAACTGAGGTAATTTCCGGGTAAACGGATACCGTTTGTCGGGATAAGCCCGCCTTAATTTCTCTCGAAAGAGCGCAAGCTTATCCCTCGTCCGCTCATCCTTTACCCATGCCACGATCTCCTCCATACGCATCGCCCGTTGTGCGACGGTATGTCGATAGGCTGTTTGCTTGGTTATTTTCATGTCTAATATATTATTTAAGAAGTTGAATAACTTATGCTTATAGTTTTTTCTATAGAAAAACTAAAGTTTTATTAGGGGAAAACTTTTGTTTCTTCCTAAAGAAACTTTTGTTTCCTCTAGGAGAAACTTTTGTTTCCTCTAGGAGAAACTTTTGTTTTCCCTAAGAGAAACTCTTTGTTCTCCTAAGGAATGTCTTTTCCTGATTTATCTAGACACTTTTTTTGTTTATAAACGTAATCAGTAGACAGTAGTTATAAAGTAATACTGATATAGTAGTCACTTCTTTTAACTTCATACTGATAACATAGA
>OGYA01000671.1_pt1 | contig 26057 bp, 25 predicted proteins | sample 1576401 | NCBI WGS metagenome assembly OGYA01 (sample SAMEA3541485, study PRJEB24748) | human gut metagenome | biome: human gut; feature: human-associated habitat; material: faeces | place: China | collected 2012 | reverse complement strand
CTCATCGGCTGGGGCATGGAATGTTTATGGACCGGATGTGGCTCTTTGTGCGGAGAAAAAAACAAAAAAATGCCCTGCCAGACGTCCATCTGGATGTTCCCCATTTATGGCATGGCGTCCGTTCTTTCTCCCCTCTGCAAAAAAATGCAGGGCAGGCATGTCCTCGTGCGCGGCTCCGTCTACACCGCCTGTATTTTCCTCACCGAATACAGCACCGGCTCCTTCTTGAAAAAACGCGGTTGCTGCCCGTGGGATTATAGTAAATCCAAAGCAAATTATAAAGGAATCGTCCGCTTTGACTACGCCCCACTCTGGTTTTTGGTTGGGCTGATGTATGAGAAGGTGTTGATGAAGTAGGAATCGGGCGGGCTTTTTGTTTTCGAGTAGTTTATTAAAAAAATATGTATCAAGTGGGCGCTCCCGCTCGTTGAGTGCGTAGCGGTATGGGCACTGAAAATACCAGTGCTTCATACCGACGTACTCAAACCCACTTGATACATATTTTTTTAATAAATTACGAAGATAAAAAGTCGTACAATTCTTGATACAGGACGTCTCTTTTAATGCAGGTAAGTGAAGTATGCAACCTTAACCTTTATAAAAAGCGAAAAGAGTTGCATGAATTTTGAAAAGAACTGTCTGAAAACAACCAAAAGGCAAGAAATCCATAGAAAGAGTTGCATTTGCCCTGTGATTTTCTTTAATAAAGGCTGATAATCAGGCAAATATGCAACTCTATAAGACAAATCAAGTAAAAAGCGTTGTTTTGGAAACACTAGAGGGGCAATTTAACATTTAAGCATGGTTCAATTATGCCAAAAATTTGTTGTCAATCTATTTGGAATTCCAGTAATACAAAAAAATTCCAACAAATATTTATCACAAAGACTTCTTACAAACCTCCTGCAAACAGCACTTCTCACAATAAGCTTTTCTTGCGGTACATACTTCTCTGCCATGATTAACAAGGCGGTGGCAGAAGTCACTTCCCTTCTCGCCGGGAATGATTTTCCAGAGAGCCATCTCTACCTTCTTCGGGTCTTTGATGCCGTCCACGAGTCCCATCCGGTTTGTGAGGCGGATGCAATGCGTGTCGGTTACAATCGCCGGCTTTCCAAAAACATCGCCCATAATTAAATTTGCGCTCTTCCGACCAACACCCGGAAGTTTCAGTAATTTATCAAAGTCATCCGGCACCTGTCCGTTATATTTTTCTACAAGCGTAGTCATGCATTTATGAATATCTCTCGCTTTGCTTTTACCAAGTCCGCACGGCTTCACAATCTCTTCGATTTCTTCCGGTGTGGCGGCGGCAAGTGCTGCCGGTGACGGATACTTGGCAAATAAATCTTTCACCACAACATTCACTCGGGCGTCCGTACACTGTGCCGCCAAACGCACGCTGACAAGCAGTTTCCATGCCTCATCATAATCAAGTGTACAGTCCGCCAGCGGATATTCTTTTTCCAGCAATTCAATAATTTTTTCTGCCCGCTGCTTCTTTGTCATACCGGTATCACCTCGTAAAATTTTATCATAACAATTGTGAATTCAAGAAAAATTCGATATATTCCCAGACCTCATCCTTTCCCTCTTTCGTTGCTGAGGAAAATGGAATAACCGGCACTTCCTGTGATAAGCCAAGTTTCTTTCGGATGATGGAAATATTTTTATTTCTCACATTTTTCTTTATTTTATCTGCTTTTGTCGCAATAATCAGCGGATTAAATCCTTTTTTGAATAACATCTGATACGTTTCAACATCTTTTGCAGTCGGTTCATGGCGGATGTCCACAAGTAAAAATACAACTCTCAGTGCGTTTGAAGTATCCAGATAACGCTCAATCATACGCGCCCATTTTGCCTGAATCTCCTTGGAAATTTTAGCATAACCATATCCAGGCAAATCCACCATGTAACATAAATCATTGATGTTATAATAATTGATGGTCTGAGTTTTACCCGGCTGGGACGAAATGCGCGCCATGGATTTCCGGTTCCAAAGCGTATTCAAAAGAGAGGACTTTCCAACATTGGAACGTCCCCAAAACGCCATTTCTATTTTGTCATGCTGCGGCAGTTTACTGGTAATGCCGCATACTGTCTCTAATTCTAACGATTTTATCGTCATACTTTTCTCCCTTCACATGGCAAATGGCCACTACTTTTGAACAAGTGCTTCTTTCAAAACATCCGAAATCGAACCGGCAAAAACAATCTGCATACCTTCTGTGATTTCTTCCTCCAGTTCTTCGACATCCGGCTTATTTTCCTTTGGAACTACAACCTTTTGGATGCCCGCCTGTTTTGCTGCCAGCAGTTTTTCCTTTAAGCCGCCAATTGGCAGAACCCGTCCGCGAAGTGTAATCTCACCGGTCATCGCTACTTTTGCCAGTACCTTTTTCCCGGTTACCGCCGAATAAATCGCTGTCGTCATCGTCACACCGGCTGACGGACCATCTTTTGGCACCGCACCTTCCGGTACATGGAGATGAAAATCATGCGTTTTGAAAAATTCTTCCTCCTTCGGAAGCAGCGCACGCACAAGACTCAGTGCAATTTCTGCTGACTCTTTCATTACATCGCCAAGCTGTCCGGTCAGTTTCAAATTACCCTCACCCGGCATCGTATTCACTTCGATCTCCAGTGTATCGCCGCCAACTTCCGTCCAGGCAAGCCCGCGAACAATACCAATCTCATCTTTTCTTGCTGCCTTTTCTACGCGGAAACGCTTTTTACCAAGAAAATCTGTAATATTTTTAGAAGTGACGCGGATTGTCTCCGTTTCGCCTTCCATGATTTTTTTTGCACATTTGCGGCAGATTTTTCCAATCTGACGCTCTAATTCACGGACACCTGCTTCCTTCGTATAGTGTGAAATAATCGCACGCAGTCCGCCATCCAGAATCTGTAAATTTTTCTTCTGCAAACCATTTTTCTCAAGCTGTTTCGGAATCAGATAATCTTTTCCGATGTGGAACCGCTCATTTTCCGTATATCCGGCAATGGAAATTAATTCCATTCGGTCAAGAAGCGGTCTTGGAATCGTTTCTGTCGTATTTGCCGTACAAATAAATAATACATCCGACAAATCAACCGGCAGTTCAATATAATGATCCACAAAATTCCGGTTTTGCTCCGGGTCAAGAATCTCTAACAAAGCCGATGCGCAATCCCCTTTGTAATCACTTCCGACTTTATCAATCTCATCCAAAAGCATCAGCGGATTTCTCACTTTCGCCTTCTTCAGCCCTTCAACAAAACGTCCCGGCAAAGCGCCCACATACGTCCGTCTGTGTCCACGAATTTCCGCCTCATCACGAACACCGCCAAGGCAGATACGCACATACTCTTTGTCAAGTGCTCTGGCAACCGAGCGTGCAATTGATGTTTTACCGGTACCCGGCGGTCCCACAAGACACAAAATCGGGCTCTCACTCTTATCCGTCAGACAGCGAACCGCCAAGGATTCCAAAATGCGCTCTTTGACTTTTTTTAGTCCGTAGTGATCCTCCTCTAAAATCTGCTCCGCATGCACAATGTCATTGCGATCAATCGAAGCTTTGTCCCACGGAAGTGCCAGAAGATTTTCAATATAGGTGCGCTCCACAATATGTTCAGATGAACTTGTTGGAATTGCATCCAGACGCTTGATTTCTTCTGCAATTTTCTGATATACCTCTTCGCTGCATGAAAGCTGCTCTAACTGTTCTTTATATTTTTCCTGATATTCCTCCGCAGATGCACCGTCACCTAACTCATTGCGTATCACTTTCATCTGCTCACGAAGGAAATATTCTTTCTGGTTTTTATCAACTTCTTCTTTGACTTTGCGGCGGTATCCCTCACGAATCCGTGATAAATTCACCTCATTCGTAAGAATCCCTGCCACCATTTCATAACGAAGTTCTAAATCAAGGCACTCTAAAATTTCCTGGCGTTTGTCAAATCCCATATTGATATGCATCGCAATTAAATCCGTCAGTTTTCCTAAGTCCTTCATACCTTGGATTTTTTCCAAATCACTCCGGCTTGCCCGCGGATTTTCATTCAAATAAATCGTGTACACATCTTTCAGATTACGGCACATCGCCTCTTTTTCAAGTGCCCCCAGACGCAGTTCTTCGTCACCCCATTCATAAGGAACAACATCTCCCTTAAGAAATGGCTTTGTCTGGTTCAGACTCAAAAGATTTCCGCGCTCCTTCGTCGAAATCATGACACGGAGCACGTCATCCTTTACTTTTATTTCCTGCTTTATTTTTGCAATCACACCAATTTCATATAAGTCATGAAATGACGGTGTCTCAATCGATTCATCGCGCTGGAGAGTGAGGAAAATACTTCCATCCTCTGCCATTGCTTCTTCAATTGCTCGTTTTGTAATCTCTCTGCTCACATCTAAATGAACCAACATGCCCGGCAGTACACACACATCCCGCATGGCGAGAATTGGCATCGTCTTCATTTGCTGTTCACTCATAAGTATCACCTGTCCTTGTTTCTTTTCAGGCACTTTCACTTTCCTTTTTCTCAGGTTCTTCTTGCTTTTCTTCAAGTGCCGGCACTTCTTTTCCGGCTGCCAAAAGTTTTGGCTCTCCCTCACCGGTAATTACATCTTTGGTAATAATACATTCTGTCACATCTTCTCTGGATGGCAATTCATACATATATTCCATCATACTCGATTCAAGAATCGCACGCAGTCCTCTGGCACCCGTTTTTCTCTCATTGGAAAGGCGGGCAACTTCCGTAATCGCGCCATCCTCAAAATCCAATTTCACGCCGTCCAGCGAAAGCAGTTTCTGATACTGCTTCGTAATTGCATTTTTCGGTCTTGTCAAAATTTCTTTCAACGCCTCTTCATCCAAAAGGTCAAGTGCAACGGTTACCGGCACACGACCGATAAACTCCGGAATCAAACCGAATTTCACAAAATCCTGTGGCAATGCCTGTTTAAACAACTCACCGACATTCTGCTCGGTCGGATCTGCTATGTCCGCATTGAACCCGATAGATTTTTTATCAATACGGGAACTGATAATCTTATCCAGTCCGTCAAAAGCGCCACCGCAGATAAACAAAATATTTGTCGTATTGATATGGAAAAACTCCTGCTGCGGATGCTTGCGTCCGCCCTGTGGCGGAACACTGGCTTCTGTTCCCTCCAAGATTTTCAAAAGTGCCTGCTGTACGCCTTCACCGGAAACATCACGGGTAATGGATACATTTTCTGCTTTTTTTGTGATTTTATCAATCTCATCGAGATAAATAATACCATGCTCAGCACGCTTAATATCATAATCCGCTGCCTGAATGATTTTGAGAAGAATGTTTTCAACATCTTCTCCAACGTATCCTGCTTCCGTCAATGTCGTTGCATCTGCAATTGCAAACGGAACATTCAAAATTTTAGCAAGCGTCTGTGCCAGGTATGTCTTACCGGAGCCGGTCGGACCTACCATCAAAATATTACTCTTTTGCAGTTCAACGTCCATATCGGCGCCATTCATAATTCTCTTATAGTGATTGTAAACTGCTACAGAAAGTGCTTTTTTTGCATCCTCCTGTCCAACTACATATTCATCCAAAAAGGCTTTGATTTCTTTTGGTTTTAAAAGATTGATTTCTGTTTCCTCTTCCGGCGTATCAAAATCGTCCTGAAATTCTTCCGCCAAAATTTCATCACAGAGGTCAATACATTCGTCACATATATATACTCCATTTGGTCCTGCAATCAGCTTGTGAACCTGCTTCTCTGTCTTTCCACAAAAGGAGCAGTGAACCATTGGCATATTAGTATCGTTATTCTTTCCTGCCATCGTTTTACGAGCCTCCATCCATCTAATATGGCAAAATGGCGCCGGCGTTTCGGCGGCACCATTTCACTTGTTTATTCTTTTTCTTTTGCAGCGTTACGGCTTTCTACGATTTCATCAATCAAGCCATACGCTTTTGCTTCTTCTGCGCTCATGAAATTATCGCGCTCTGTATCTTCTGCAATCTTCTCTACTGACTGTCCGGTATTTGCTGCTAAAATCTCGTTTAACTTTTTCTTTGTCTTTAAGATATTTTCAGCAACAATCTGAATTTCAGTTGCCTGTCCTTTTGCCCCACCGGAAGGCTGGTGAAGCATCACCTCTGCATTCGGAAGAGCTAAACGTTTGCCCTTGGCACCACTGGATAACAAAAATGCTCCCATACTGGCTGCCATACCGATACAGATTGTAGATACATCACATTTGATATAATTCATTGTATCGTAAATTGCCATACCGGCTGTTACAGAACCACCCGGACTGTTGATATACAGCTGAATGTCCTTGTTCGGATCTTCCGATTCCAAAAACAAAAGCTGTGCAACAACCAAACTTGCGGTCTGATCATTTACCTCGTCTGCGAGGAAAATAATTCTTTCTTTTAAAAGGCGTGAATAAATGTCATAAGAACGTTCACCGCCACGACTTGTCTGTTCAATCACGTAAGGTACTAATGCCATTGCGAGATACCTCCATTCTTTTTGAATTGATTATTTCTCTTCTTTGTCTTCTTCTGCAGGCTCTACTTCTACTGCATTTTTCACAACAAAGTCAACTGCCTTCTGAACAGCAAGATCTTTACCAATCTGCTCTTTTTCAGCATCGCCAATCATTTCTTTAATCTTGTCCACTTCCATCTGATACATGTTTGCCATGTTCTCGATTTCTTTGTCAATGTCTTTTGCTGTTGCTTTGATTTTCTCAGCGTCAACAATTGCTTCAAGAGCAAGACGAGTACGGATTCTCTTCTCAGCTTCCGGTTTCATCTGTCCCATCAATGCATCTACTGTCATGCCAGTCATCTGCATGTACTGGTCAAAGGAAAGACCCTGACTTGACAATCTTCCAGCAAACTCCTGAATCATCTGCTGTGTCTGCTCATCAACCATTGGTTCAGGCAGTTCTACTGTAATATTTTCTACTACTTTTTCTACTACTTCGTTTTCTTTTTCTCTCTTTGCTTCTTCTTTTCTGCGCTCTGTCAAGTTTTTCTTAACACTTGCTTTATACTCTTTGAGTGTCTCAAATTCAGAAACTTCGCTGGCAAATTCATCATCCAGTTTTGGAAGTTCTTTCTTCTTAATCTCTTTTACTGTAACTTTGAAAAGTGCCGGTTTACCTTTCAAAGAAGCTTCATGATACTCTTCCGGGAAAGTTACATTTACATCAACTTCCTCGCCAGCTTTTTTACCAACTAACTGGTCTTCGAATGTATCAATAAATGAGTGACTTCCGATTACCAAAGAGTAATCCTCGCCTTTGCCGCCCTGGAATGGCTCACCATCTACAAAACCTTCAAAGTCGATGACTGCTGTATCGTCTTTTTTAATACCGCGGTTTTCAACAGTAATCATACGGCTGTTCTGCTCACGTACTTTGTCGATTTCTGCATTGACATCAGCCGCCATAACTTTTACCGTTTTCTTCTCTACTTCGATTCCTTTGTAGTCACCAAGAGTAACTTCCGGTTTTACGGCTACGGTTGCTGTAAATATGAAATCTTTCCCTTTTTCGATTTCTACAACATCAATTTCCGGACGAGATACGATTTCCAAGCCACTCTCTTTTGCTGCTTCTTCGTAAGCATCCGGAATTGCAAAGTTTGCTGCATCTTCATAAAAAACTTCCGGTCCGTAAAGTTTCTCTACCATTTTACGTGGTGCTTTACCTTTACGAAAGCCCTGAATGCTGATGTTTTTCTTGTTTTTGTTATAAGATTTTACCATTGCCTCTTCAAATGCATCTGCATCTACGGTAATGGTGATTTTTGCCATGCTCTTTTCTAAATTTTCTACTGTGTAACTCATTTTGTTTTCCTCCAATTTTCTTTCCTTAATAAATTCGATAATTTCCACTTAATGCTAACAATGCAAACAAATACAGACAATTATCATAATATCTTCTCTCACCTTTACGAAGCGGTGTATTCCAGAAACGCTCTACACATTCTTTCGCATAAGGTCCGTTTGCAGCCAGAGACGCCTGTGCATTCGTAGCAATCATAGCTACCGGATGCAGTGCCGGTTGTTCAATCACCGTACCGTCAATCTCGTATATTTTAAATTCTTCATCTTTGTGCGTTTCACAGAAGAATTTCTGCACTTTATTATTATTCTCAACATTCCACTCATCTGCTGCAAACCACTCGTAATCAAGACCGATGTTTGCAATAACACGGTAAGAATCGCTGTAATACCAGTCATGGCGTCCACCAAAGACATCCTGCTCTTTCTCGTATGGTGTTCCATCATAGTAAGCATACTCAGCAGCCAGTCCGGTGTCTTTATGACACGCTTTTTTCAAATACTCACGACTTGCCTTTGCTGCCTTTTTCCAGAATGGACGGTCTTCTTCATTTGCCCACATACTGAATAACTCATAAAAATGAGCACAATGATAGGATGGATCACTGAACTTGCGGCTCGGAATGAATCGAATCAAATAATTCTCCGGCTCCATAATCGGATCTCCCGGCTCTTTCTCACCGTTGTGGATACAAGCACTTAAAATGTTTCTTGCTTCCTGTGAGTAATTGAAAATGCCTTCGCCGTCACCCCAGCGGTGGGAGGCAAAGAACAATGCCATTGCAAAAAATTCTTCTCCATCCGGCGCCGGTCCTAAATCATTCTTTTCACCGGTCGTCTTGCATGACCATGCAAAATATCCTTTATTATAACCATCTTCCATGTACATATAAGTTCTTGCCCATTTCCAAACACGGTCAAACTCATTTTTCATGTCCATCTGTACACACATCATCATAGCATATGACATACCCTCTGTACGGGCATCGAAATTACCGGTATCTTCAAAATATCCCATATCGTCGCCAGCTTCAAAATAGAATTTCTCATCATCCGGACCATAAAATACGGTATGGAAAGCATCTTTGAGTTTTTGATCAATTTCCTTCTGTGAATGCCCAAGTTCCGCGAACACATTGCGGTACTGTCCTGTGTAAAACGCACCTTTCATTCGTTACTCTCCTTTATTTTGTTTCTTTCTATTAATCTGGTACATGACCTTTTTCATGTAAAACTTTAACAATCTTATCCACATTTTCCCTGCACATCTCATCGGTCTCAGCTTCTACCATAACACGAATCAATGGCTCCGTACCGCTCTCGCGAAGCAAAAGCCGTCCGGCATCTCCAAGGCTTTCCGTTACTTCTTTCGCAGCCTTCTGTACATCTTCGTCTTCTCTTGCTGCTACTTTATCCTTTACTTTGACATTTTCCAAAAGCTGTGGATAAATCACCAGATCGCCTGTCAGCATCGACATCGGCTTTCCATAATGAAGCCATGCTTCCATAATCATAAGAGATGTCAGAATACCGTCTCCGGTTACTGCATGCTCCTTGAATATGATATGACCGGACTGTTCACCGCCAATCACATAGCCGTTTGCCATCATGTTCTCACAGACATACTTATCACCAACGGCTGTCTGCTCATAATGAATCCCCAGTTTATCAAAAGCCTTGTACAATCCCATGTTTGACATAACTGTCGTAACTACGGTATCGTCCTTTAACTTGCCCTGCTCTTTGAGGTATTTGCCACAAAGATACAAAATGTGGTCACCATCAATCACCTTGCCATCATCATCAACGGCAAGACAACGGTCTGCATCACCATCATAAGCGAATCCGATATCCGCACCGGTATCATAAACCAATGCCTGAAGGACTTCGATATGAGTGGAACCACACTCACGGTTAATATTAGTACCGTTTGGTTCATCATGGCGGGCAATTACCTGCGCACCCATTGATTCAAAGATTTCTTTTGCAATCATAGAAGCGGATCCATTTGCCAAATCCAACGCAACCGTTTTTCCATCAAACGGTTCTTTCACCAAATCTTTCAAATACTCGATATACTCGTCTCTTCCCTTTGTGTAATCGAAACAGCGGCCAATTGCCTCACGTTTCGCCATCGGAATTTCTTCGCTTTCACCATCGATATACTTCTCAATCTGTTCTTCAATCTCCGGCTCTAACTTATGACCTTTGCCATTGATTACCTTAATACCATTATCAAAATATGGATTGTGGCTTGCCGAAATCATAATTCCACAATCAAAGTTCTCTTTTCGCACCAGATATGACACACTCGGCGTCGTAGTTACATGCAATTCATATACGTCCGCACCGCTTGCTGTCAATCCACTTGCCAGTGCAGTTTCAAACATATAGCCGGATAATCTGGTATCTTTTCCGATTACCACACGTACCTTATGGTCTTCTTTCTGAAAATAATTTCCCAAAAAGCGGCCAACTTTGTATGCATGTTCCACATTCAAAGTCACATTGGCTTCTCCGCGAAATCCATCCGTTCCAAAGTACTTCATGTCAAACTCCAATCTGCCTTTATGGCACAACAATTAAAATGGGCATAGTTCACCCAAAATCTCATATGTACTACATTATACACAAAGGAGGTTAAAAAAGCAACCAAAACTTACCGAAGTGCTTTGCACCCGTCATTTTAGCTGCTTCCTCTTTCTTTCATTTCTCTCATCACCCGCGAAATGACGGGAAAGGAAAAACCTTTCCTCGCCAGATAAGCGGTTATTTTATTCAACTGTGTATACTCCATATCGGACAGTCTCTGTCCTTTTATCTTTTTTTGAATCAAGTGCTCAATGGCAGCGGATTCGTCTTCTATCTCGTATCCTTCCATCGCCATGGAAAGTATTTCCGGTGGAACTCCTTTGTTTTTTAATTTAAACGAAATCTCCTTGCGGCTTCTTCTTCCTTTATGAAAAGAAATGTAATTTTCCGCATAGCGCCTGTCATCCAGATAACCAAACCCAGATACGTACTGCATCGCTGCTTCGGATGCCGTTTCCGAAAAGCCGGCACGGTACAAACGGTCTCTTAATTCCTTCTCCGTCCTGTCCTGCTGCAAAAGCAGACGCATCGCCTTTTCTTTTGCCTTTCTTACTTCTTCCGGCTCTTTCGCCGCCTTTTCCATCGGCTCTTTCTGATTCATTGATTACTCATCCTTTTTGGCTGTTTTCTTTGCCGGTGTTTTTTTCTCTTCCTCTGCTGTTTCTTCTTCCTCCGATGCATTTGGCAGACACTTCGCACGGACTGCTGTATCAACTTCAGCAAAGACATCCGGATGTTCCGTCAAATACTTCTTCGCATTCTCACGGCCCTGTCCGATTTTCTCTCCATGATAGGAATACCACGCACCACTTTTAATAATGATGTCATTCTTCGCTGCCAAGTCAAGTAAGTCTCCCTCACGCGAAATTCCTTTACCAAACATGATATCAAATTCTGCTTCCTGAAATGGCGGCGCCACCTTGTTCTTTACTACTTTTACACGAACACGGTTTCCGACTTTTTCTCCGCCCTGGGATAACGTCTCAATTCTTCTTACGTCCAGACGAACAGAAGCATAAAACTTCAGTGCACGACCACCCGTTGTCGTCTCCGGATTACCAAACATGACACCAATCTTCTCACGAAGCTGGTTGATAAAGATAACGGTACAGTTTGATTTGTTAATTACACTTGTCAATTTACGAAGTGCCTGACTCATCAAGCGGGCCTGCAATCCCACATGGGAATCTCCCATTTCACCGTCAATCTCCTGTTTTGGAACCAAAGCAGCCACCGAGTCCACAATTACAATATCCACTGCTCCGGAACGTACCATCGTCTCTGTAATTTCCATCGCCTGCTCACCACTGTCCGGCTGGGAAATATAAAGCTCATCAATATTTACTCCAATATTCTTTGCATAAATCGGGTCCAGTGCGTGTTCCGCATCAATGAACCCTGCGATACCACCCTGTTTCTGCACTTCTGCCACCATATGAAGTGCAACCGTCGTCTTACCACTGGACTCCGGACCGTAAATCTCCACAATACGTCCCTTTGGAATACCACCAACTCCCAGTGCTAAATCTAAACTCAAAGAACCGGTCGGTACTGACTCTACCTGCATGTGTCTGGTATCTCCCAGTTTCATAATCGAACCCTGCCCATAATTTTTCTCAATCTGTGCAATCGCTGCCTCCAGTGCTTTTACCTTATTTGGATCTTTCTGCATGTTCATATCCTCCTGATTATCCGAACGGATGTTCTGTATGTATCTATACTATCCTATCCGCTCTTTGTTGTCAACTATTTTCTTCATTATAAAGTACAATCTTCCCCATTTCCAGTGTCGTCTGTCCGTTTCAGCCCCTCTGAAACGACTGAATCAACTTTTTACACCAAGGCGGTACGAAGTTTTTACCTTATATTTATCAGAAACGGCAATGACTCTTCCATCCCATGGGTCAATCGCCACCAAATCAGACGCTGAAATCCCGCTGCCATCCCCTGTCTTTTTACAGCCGATAATCGTTATCCAGTGCTGTGGTGTATTTCCGGTTACATGAAGAATAGATGGTTTTCCTGCCATTAATTCATTGTACGCCGCCTGCAAAACAGCTGCCTCTGAAGCGTAAGATTTTGTCGTATAGCCACCTTTGCTCCACACGCAGTCTACATTTGTAGAACTACTCCAATAACTGTGTGGACTTGTTACCGTACCGGTCAAAATGGCGTTACAGTATGCAAGTGCATACGAAGCACACGCCTTTTTCTCAAGTGCTGTTCCATTGCTCTGGCACCCGACTGCCGCTATCTTTGCTGCGTCATAAGAAAGTGTCATATTGCTTCCACCGGATAAAGCCCCTACAGTAAATTCCCGGTTAATCAATATGATGTCTGTTTTTGTCACATCACGGATGGCTACAAGATAACGGTACGTTCCCTCTGTCAGTTTACCAAATGCAATAGCCGAATCGGCAGTAGAAACCGTTCCAAAGCAACTGTCTCCATTCCATTTCTTTTGCAGCATAACCTTTCCCGATTTGTCATATACCGAAACACTAAATAAGGAAATTGAATATCTGGAAGCAATCATCCCTTTCAGTGTAAAAGCATGTCCCACTAACAGTCTTGCCGGGTATGTGGCACCGGAAACAAATGCTGCCGGCGTCGGTTTTGCGATTTTCTCCCAGACAAAACGCCATTTCTTATTTCTTTTCCGTGCACCTAACGTAAGCGTATTTCCCTCGGTGCATACAAACGCCCTGGCTCCGACACACTTCAGATACGTGCTTCCCCCACTCCCCTGATAAAGGGAAAATATCTGATTGTTCTCTTTTTTATTATATTTTTTCTGCACCAGCGAATTTGACGCTTTACGATAAGTAAGATAAAGACTGCTGTTTTCATTTTTCAGACGAATCTTTTTACCGCCGGCACTTTCAACCTTCCACATACGACAGGCATTGTCGCCCTTAGTCCACAGAGAAACCGCAGCATTTTCTGCCATAGAAGAATTCTTCACCTCCATGACAAGTTCTTTTTTCTCCTGTGAGACAATATAATAATATCCCGCCGATTTATGTACCGTCTGATTTATCGTGATTTCATATTTTTTCTTTTCAAAATACAAATGCGTCAATTTCTTTTTCCCGGAAGTTGTTGTGACGCAGAGTGTGTACCAGCCTTTCTTTTTTATGGAAAGTGTTTTTTCACTCTTTTTAATTTTCTTTCCCTTTTTCCATACTTTTCCTGATGTGCTGCGAATTTTCCCTTGTCGAAATGAGATTTTCTTTGTGGATTTCGCCAGCATTTTTTTCTCCAATGCCGCAACCGAACCGGCATCTTTTGCCTTTTCTTTGGCATGAGAAGGCACCGGTGCCAAAATAAGCACCAGTGCCAGAATACTTCCTATAATTCCCACGCCTGCAAACCGCAGTCTGTTTTTTATCATTCTTTTGTTTCCTTTACTTTTTCATTGAAAACTACATAATTCGATTCAAAAATTCTACATAGCCTTTTTTCGTTTCATAAACATCAGCTTTGCTTGTAATTTCCCACGGTGCATGCATATTGAGAACGGCAACGCCGCAGTCAATGACATTCATGCCATACAGCGCCATAATATAAGCAATGGTTCCACCGCCACCGACATCTACTTTTCCAAGTTCGGCCGTCTGATAAGCCACCTTGGCATCTTTTAAGATACCACGGATTTGTGCCATAAATTCGGCATTTGCATCATTACTTCCCGATTTTCCGCGGGAACCGGTAAATTTGTTAAATACCATACCGCGTCCAAAGTAAGCTGCATTTTTCTTTTCATAAGCGGATGCATAAACTGGGTCAAATGCGGCGCTTACATCCGATGAAAGCATTTTTGAATTTGCAAGGCATCGGCGAAGGGCAAGGTCTGAATACTGTCCGCACACGGAAAGCACTTCTGCTACTGTATTTTCAAAGACACGGGAGCGCATGCCGGTCGCACCGACACTGCCGATTTCTTCTTTGTCTACAAGCAGGCAGCAGGTTGTGTATTCCGTATTTTCCACCTCTAGCATTGCCACCAAAGAGGTATAAGCGCAGACACGGTCATCCTGTCCATACGCCATAATCATGCTGGCATCCAGACCAGACTCACGTGATTTTCCTGCCGGTACCACTTCCAGTTCTGCCGAAAGGAAGTCTTCTTCTTCCATAGCATATTTTTCTTTTAAAATAGAAAGAATCTGTTTGCTGACCGCCTCTTTTTCTGCACCTTTTAATGGGCGGCTTCCCACTAAAATATCAAGGGCTTCTCCCTCAATGACTTTGTTGGCTTTTTTCTCCATATTTTCACCAGCCAGATGAATCAGCAAATCCGTCACGCAGAATACCGGGTCATTTTCATCTTCACCAATGCACACATCTACAATTGTTCCATCATTTTTTGCAATCACGCCATGAATCGCAAGCGGCAACGTTACCCACTGGTATTTTTTGATACCGCCATAGTAATGCGTATCCAGATAAGCAAGTTCGGTATCTTCATAAAGCGGATTCTGTTTGATATCCAGACGCGGTGAGTCAATATGTGCTCCTAAAATTGCCATTCCTTTTTCAAGGGGCTGTTTTCCTATCTGAAACAAAGCAAGCGATTTCTTCATATTAACAGCATATAATTTGTCGCCGGCTTTCACCTTTTTTCCTTCCTCTATCACTTTTTTCAAGTCAAGGTATCCGGCTGCTTCCGCCATCGCAACCGCTTGTTTCACACATTCGCGCTCCGTCTTTCCGGCATCTAAAAACTTTCTGTATGACTCATTCAATTTTTCTAATTCAGAAACTTCTGCTTCTGTATATTCTTTCCATGCATTTTTACGTTCCATTTTCATTTTCCTTTCTATTCATAATATCCGCAGATTTTTCTACGGTGTTTTTTCAGACGTCTTCCTCATCAAACTCTACTACAACGTAAAATCCTTTTTCCGTATGCTTTATTTCCTGCACAATACCTGTCCGCGACTGCAGCCGCTCTCGGAACACATAGTTTCCGGACATCGCAACTGCCGGATTGATTGTGTAATAATAAGCACTTGGCAAAACGCCTTCAGTAATGGTGACCTCGTCTCCTTCTTTTACGAGATTCGGACGCTCCATTTTAAATTCCATTCGTCTCATCCAATGCCTCCCGTCTTTTTAATCATAAAGAACCCGCACCAACGTAAGCCCTTTCGCAGGTGCCGTCACGCCCGCAAGCGCACGTTCTTTCTTTGCAAATACTTCATCAATCGATTCTGCCATTCTTTCGCCCATGCCAACCTCGACAAGAGTTCCCGTTAAAATACGGACCATATTGTACAAAAAACCACTGCCATAAAAGGTCAGATAAATCCGATTTTCATCCTCCGTTATCGTGATGTCGTACAAATTTCGTACGGTCGACTTTTTACGTGAGGCTTTGGTGCAAAACCCTTTAAAATCGTGCTCGCCGACAAGTTTTTCCACCGCTTGTTTCATCCGCATGACATCCAATTCTTTGTCCATCTGCCACATGTACTTTCTGCCAAATACGTCAAATCCGTCCTTTTTGCAAAGGCAGTATTCGTATACTTTTCCGGTTGCATTGAGACGGCTGTGAAATCGTTCGCCGCCTCTTCTACTTTCAGTATCCGTATATCTTCCGGTAAATATTCATTTAACACATCCTGCAATTGCTGCGTTGTTTTTTCTGTATTTAAACGAAAATTTGCAACCTGCTCTTTGGCATGCACACCTGCATCCGTACGTCCGGCTCCATCAATTGTCACAGGAAATCCCATCTGCTTTGACAGCACTTGTTCAATCCGTCCCTGAATCGTATTTTTTTCTCCCTGCTGCCTCTGCCATCCACGGTAACGGCTTCCATCATACTGTATTTTTATGCGGTAATTACTCACAGTCTGTCTCCCCGGTTACTTTCATATTTTTCTCTCATACGAAGTTCCGCCATAATTCTCTCGAATCCGTCTTCGTCATCCTCTAACGACAAATCCAGACTCACGGCAATATTATTCAAAATGTGCTCTGTTAAATCATCCTGCATTTCTTCCAAAATCCGAATTTTCTCATGACACGATTCTGCATCCAAGAAGGCAAGCATCTTCTGAATTGCCTCCGGCACTTCCGGTTCTTTTGCTTCTTCCGGTTTCTCGGCTTCTGCCGGCCCTCCATCCATAATTTCTCCCTTGGAAATTCTTGGCTGCTTATTCGGCAAATCTTCTCTTTTTTCAATCTGTTTTCTTCCAACCAGTGGCAATTCTGCAAATTCTTTTACATACTCAGCAAAAAACTGCCGCTTTTCCATAACAAAATGGTCATAGGGTTTTGTTAATTCCTGATAACAGATTACTTCCTGATAAGTAGGCTTTGTCTGGGCTCTTGCAATAATCTGTACAGGCGCCCCTGTCTCCTTGTGGTAAAACAATCTTGATGTCATCCCAAACACTTCCTTTATAGTTTATAGTCAATCTTATCATAACAAAAAAAACGGGAAACCGCAAGGAGCATAAAACTCTTTGCCATTTCCCATTTTGCTTTTATTTTTTAGTATACCGTAGCACTGCTTACGATTTTACTGGATACTTTTTTCTTACCGACCTTTGTCTGGTATCTCAACTGAATATAATATCTTTTTCCTTTTTTCAGTTTCTTCTTACCACACTTTGTAATCGTATAACTGGATTTCTTTGAGCTTAAGGATTTCACTTTCTTAAATCCACCATTTGATTTTGTGGATACATATACCTGATAACCGCTGGCACCGGAAACTTTCTTCCATTTCAAATAAATCTTTTTACCATTACTGCTGCGTTTTGCCGTTACTTTCTTACTGGATGCATGATATGTATATGGAGACCATGCACCATAATAAACTTTATTTCCAACAGTCACATAAGCTCTTACACGGGCTTTTACGAAAATTCCTCTTGGAAATGGTTTTACATAGGTGTAAGAACTTGTTGATGTAGCTCTGAAATATGTCTTTTTGCCATTTGCAGATTTCACTTCATACTGATAACCATCCGCATTGTTTACATCTGTCCAGATATATTTTGCTTCTTTCAGCGAATCCCAATAATACTGCATAGCAATCCGGCTTACTTTAATCGGAATCGCTTTCATCTCTACACCACTGCACTGGTCACCGGTTACTGTGCCGCCGGTCACATTTTTCACAGCAGCTACTGAAAATTTGGTAGATGTCGTTGCAGCAACACCGGTAATCGTTGCAGAATTTGTTGCTGATGTACCAATCTGTGTCCAATTGTAGTTAATATACCCATAAATCACATAAGAAGCTGCTCCTGCAGATGCATTCCATGACATGGAAACTGAATTCACACCTGCTGCTGTCTGTGTTAATCCGGTAACCTCCGTCGGTTTTGTCGATACGATAGCCGTCTCAGAAACACCGACCATCACATGAGTTCCCGAATAGTGACTACCATTGTATGCCACGACACGTGCATAATAGCTGGCACCTTGTGTTAAATTATATACCGAATCACTTGGTGATGAACTGTATTCCATATCGATCCAGTTTTTTCCATCCTGGCTAAACTGTGTATGGTAGTGTCCGGCTCCAAGCTGGGCATTCCATGCCAAATCCACGTAACTACTTCCTGCACCAGTCTGCTTTACACCCATGTTCACTGCTGCCTTACTCTGCGTTCCCGCTGCAAGGAAAACAACAAATGCAAAGACACATGCGGATAAAATTTTCGTGATACCTTTTTTCATCTTTTACTCTCCTTTTCTTTTCAAACTCAATCTGTGATAAATCAGATTAAATAATAATATAATACCGTCTCAATTATATAGCAGGTACATTTTATTTGTCAAGCAACAACGCGCAAAATTCAGGTAAATTTGATGTAAATCATTTAACAATTCTTTTCCTTTATCAGGCGCACTAATTTGTGTCTGAATGCTTTTTCGTAAACGTTTCCGGAATCGAACGCATACTTATTAAAATCGAACCGACTGTTTGCAATACGCTCCCTCGTATAAAATTTGTCTTCACCGTTTTGAAATGTCACCCATACAGCACCGGTCAGTTCCTCTGTCGTATAGTCTGATTTTTCCACCATCATCGGAATTGCCTTTTTACTAAGAAGAAATACGTGAGCGTAAGTGCCTACCGTCTCAGCCAAACGATTAATATTAATCTGACGCTCGGAGTCCTCTTCTTCCACAGCCAGAATAACCGGCAGTGTACGCGAATGGTCTGCGATAAATTCACTCAACATCTCAATTTCCTTCATTTTTTCTACTTTATGAGGCTTTGTCATCATTGGAATCACATCTGTATAACCAATCTTTCTAAAAATTTCATCTACAAAACGAGGTTTGTTAAAACTGTCACGAATCAAACGGTCCGGATTATGACAATAATCACAATCCACTTTCATACGAATATAGTCGCTTCGCTCCAAAATCACCTTAGTACGCCATACCACTCCTTTACGCTCCGCATCCGCGTGCTCAAATGTAAGTTTATAAAATCCAAGGCTTATATTCCCTAGTATTTGTAAATAATATCCTGCTTCATGGTATTCATAATCAATCGGTGTATCCGGTATTCCTTCCACAATATTCTGCAGCCGTCCCTGTGCCCATCCGGCAATGAATTTCACCGCCGTTAAAAATTCTTCATTTAAATCTCTTTGCGGGTCATGCGACAAAGTCACTTTTAGCTGGAATGAAGGCGTCACATCCAAAGGATTCAGTTCCAGTCTTTCGTTTCGCTGAGGCTTCTCTACCTTTAATATGTCATGACATATTTTCGCAAGTTTGCGTTTTAACTTTGGCTCGTAATCCGCTACGGAATCATTAATGACTTTTACTATTAAATTGTAAGTAATTTTTTCATGGTAACCATCTCGAAGCAGTGCAAACAATACTTCCGGTCTGTTACATCGGTACAGACAGTAAGCAGCTTCTTCATTCTCATCTAAAAATTGACAGATTTCTCCTGCCAATGGCTCTAAATCAAACCGCAGGCGGAATTTTGCCTTAAGCATCATTTCCCACTTTCGCTCGGTATAATGATAATCTGCCAGCTTTTCAAATACATTTAATGTCGTCCAGTCACAAAGTTCCAGATTGGCAAGAACGCTGTTTAAGGTCCTTGACAAATCCTCGCGCCAAAAATCATCACCATACGGTGATTTGTAACGCATATCGTGTTCAATCTCATGCCATCCCTCGAAAGAAATGGTGCGAAGCTGAACTTCAAACGTCGCATCAATCGGCAGAAAACTAATGTCTCCATTATAGACACGCTGATATTCTTCCGGCACCCAGAACACGCCATTTAACTTAGATGCCTTAAATTCTTCTTCGGTATTGTCCGTTTTAGACCACTCGCCCACCTGCCGAAATGTTTTCTCCAAAATCGTCCGCACAATATCCATATCATCCTGATAATACACAACGACACGCAGTCCAATTAGATCCTGCATCTTCTTGTCGTGTTCCCCAAATCCATACCCCGGTTTTTCTAATTTCTGTGCAATGGAAAATGGTGTCTTCGCACGGCTGAAAATGCGAAAATAGATACCTGCACGGTTCAATATATTGCGAATGTCCTCTTCCAGCCTGTCTCCAATTCCTTCCACCTGTCGTATATGCATATTCTTTTGTATTTCATCTACATTATATTTCAATCCCCCATACCTTCTTTCTCAAAGCAATCTTTTTTTATTTTACCATTGTTTGGGCGAAAAAGAAAGCAGATTCAGAAATTCGTTTGTATCAAGTGTTCGTTGGCTCTTTTTTTGTTTTCCGTAATTCCGTAGAAAAGCTTTGCGTCTCGTGGGCACTCCCGTTTAACAAACGCGTAAGGGTATGGGCATGCAAAATACGCAAGCCTCATACCCACGTGTTTGTACCCACGAGTCACAAAGTTTTTCTACGGAATTACGGAAGCCGAATAAAGGGACATCAAACACCCGGAGCAAACTATTTGTTTTACCCTCCACCACTTTTAACAATCCCCCTAATCTCAATTCACAAACAATTCACAAATTATATTAAATTTGAACACCGTTTCGACACATTTGACTTTTATACTAAAGCCATAAGTTGAAACAAAGAACAACTTCAACTTATATGACAAATGCCAATTTCACATTTTTGATATTTTTTCATAAAACTCCTCTTTCAAAAGGGCGGCTGGGTTACCAGTCGCCCTTTCCCTTTTGTAAAGCTGTTACAGCAAATTTAATTTCTTTCTGTCTTGTCAGCTGTAAAGTTTTGTGTTATCATAGGACACAATACACAGAAAGGAACAGATAATTATGTCTGATTTACAAAACCGTATTAAACAATTGAAACAAGAAAAAAATGCTGTTATTCTGGCACATTACTACGTTCATGACGAAGTACAGGAAATTGCTGACTACATCGGCGATTCCTTCTACTTAAGCAAAGTTGCCACGAAAACAGATGCTGATACCATCGTCTTTTGCGGTGTTTCGTTTATGGGCGAGAGCGCCAAAATCTTAAACCCGGAAAAGACTGTACTTATGCCGGATGAAACAGCAGACTGTCCGATGGCACACATGGCGGATATCGACCGAATTGAAGAACTCCGCAAAGAATATCCGGATTTAGCAGTTGTCTGCTACATCAATTCGACGGCAGAATTAAAGTGCCACGCAGATGTCTGTGTGACTTCTTCCAATGCAATCCGCATTGTAAAGGCACTTCCAAATAAGAACATTTTCTTTATTCCGGATGAAAACCTGGGACGTTTTGTTGCTAAACAGGTACCAGAAAAGAATTTTATTTTCAATGACGGCTATTGTCATGTACACGCATCTATCCGGAAGGATCAGGTAGAAGCTGCTAAAAAAGCTCATCCGAATGCACCTTTTATCGTTCACCCGGAGTGCCGACCGGAAATTCTTGATTTGGCAGATTTCATTGGCAGTACATCCGAAATCATTGATTACGCTTCATCCGCTGATGCCAAAGAATTTATCATTGGTACGGAACTTGGCGTTTTGTATGAACTGAAAAAACAAAACCCGGACAAGATTTTTTATTCGGCAGGTTCTGCTCAGTGCTGTCCGAATATGAAAAAGATTACACTCGAAAAAATTGTCCATGTTTTAGAGACAGGGGAGCATTCGATGTCTGTCACGGATGAAATGCGCACACAGGCAAACCGCCCTTTGGAGCGGATGCTTGAACTGGCAAAGTAAGGAAGGGAGATATTCTCATGAAACATACCGATTTTTTAATTGTAGGAACAGGGGCCGCCGGTTTATTCTGCGCCCTTCAGATTCCAAGCGATAAACAGGTTCTCATGATTACGAAAGAAGACGCTGACGAAAGCGATTCCTTTTTGGCGCAGGGCGGTATCTGTGTCTTAAAGTCGGACGACGATTATGACAGTTATTTTGAAGATACGATGCGTGCCGGGCACTATGAAAATCGAAAAGAATCCGTCGATATTATGATCCGCTCCTCGCAATCGATTATTAAGCAATTGGTGGAGTACGGCGTGGATTTCAAACGTGAAAATGGCGAATTCTGCTACACCAGAGAAGGTGGTCACTCCGATTCACGTATTTTATTCCACGAAGATATTACCGGGGAAGAAATCACAAGCACACTTCTAGCGCGGACGAGAGAACGCGAAAACATTACCATTTTAGAACATACTACCATGTACGATTTTCTAATGGCAGATAATATTTGCTATGGCGTAATGGCTCAGATGGCGGATGGCTCAAAGGAAAAAATCACCGCTGATTATACGATGTTAGCATGCGGTGGACTTGGCGGCATTTACAAACATTCGACGAATTACCGCCATATTACCGGAGATGCTTTGGCAATTGCTAAAAATCATGGCATCCGGTTAGAGCACATTGACTACATCCAGATTCACCCGACTACTTTGTACTCCGAAAAACCGGGACGCCGCTTTCTGATTTCCGAATCCGTGCGCGGTGAGGGTGCGATTTTGCTGAATAAAGAGGGTAATCGTTTTGTCAATGAACTGCTGCCCCGCGACTTATTAACAAAAGAAGTCCACAAACAGATGGCAATTGATGACATGCCTTATGTTCGTTTGTCGATGGCACCGATTCCAAAAGAAACGATTATCAGCCATTTTCCAAACATTTACAAACGCTGTCTGGAAGAGGGCTACGACTGCACGAAAGAGCCAATTCCTGTTGTTCCGGCACAGCATTATTTTATGGGTGGTATCTGGGTTGACAAAGACAGCCACACTTCTGCCGGACATCTGTATGCGATTGGCGAGACGAGCTGCAACGGTGTACACGGGAAAAACCGTTTGGCAAGCAATTCTCTGTTGGAGAGTTTAGTATTTGCCCGCCGTGCTGCCACACATGCAATGGAAGAATATACCGCTTTGCCGGAAAAAACTTTTGATGATATTTTGCAAAATGATACATTAACAAACCTCACCGAATCCTACCACAAGGAATTGTTAGAGGCCATTGAAAAAGAAAAGGAGAAAACAAATCATGAATGAAATTACAATGCTTACAAATGCAGACCCGTTAATCCGCATGGCTCTTGCCGAGGATATCACGAGCGAAGACATTTCGACCAATGCCGTAATGCGGGAAGCAAAACAGGGTGAAGTTGATTTAATCTGCAAGGAAGACGGCATCATTGCCGGGCTTTCAGTATTTAAACGTGTTTTTACGCTACTGGATGCGGACACGGAAATTATTTTTTTCTGTCAGGATGGCGATGAGGTAAAACAAGGTCAGAAAATGGGCGTCGTGCGAGGCGACATCCGTGTTCTCCTTTCCGGAGAAAGAACGGCACTGAATTATTTGCAGCGTATGAGCGGAATTGCCACTTATACCAATTCGATTACAAAACTGCTTGCCGGTTCTAAAACAAAATTATTAGACACAAGAAAAACAACACCAAACAACCGTATTTTTGAAAAATATGCGGTAAAGGCAGGCGGCGGTTACAATCACCGCTACAATCTTTCAGATGGTGTTTTGTTGAAAGATAATCACATTGGAGCTGCCGGCAGTGTGGCAAAAGCAATTGAAATGGCAAAGGAATATTGTCCTTTTGTCCGTAAGATTGAAATTGAAGTGGAAAATCTTGATATGGTGAAAGAGGCGGCAGACGCCGGAGCAGATATTATTATGTTAGATAATATGTCGCATGACGACATGAAGGAAGCCATCCGTATCATTGACGGACGTGCAGAGACCGAATGTTCCGGCAATGTCACACGGGAAAACATTGCCAAATTAATTGACCTTGGCGTCGATTATATTTCCAGCGGTGCTTTAACCCACTCCGCACCAATTATGGATATTTCCCTGAAAAATCTGCATGCAACAGAGTAAATGGAGGTACCGGATATGTCTGGAGAAAAACGACGAGACCGATTGCTTCAATATCTGGAGGAACACGACAAGCCGGTTTCCGGAACCGAACTGGCGAAGGAATTCGGCGTAAGCCGCCAGGTGATTGTGCAGGACATTGCACTTTTGCGAACCGGTCATGTAAAAATTATTGCAACCAACCGTGGATATCTGGTTCCACCGACTAAACCAAGCGGGGTTCGACGTATTTTCAAATGCCGTCATACGGATGAACAGGCAGAGGACGAATTAACCTGTATCGTGGATTTAGGCGGTATCGTAGAAAATGTATTTGTAAATCATAAAATTTATGGTAAAATTCAAGCAGATATGAATATCCGCTGCCGACGAGACATCAAAGAATTTATCGCAGGCATTAAAAGCGGAAAATCCACGCTTTTAAAAAATGTGACATCGGACTACCATTACCACACTGTCACCGCAGAGGAAGAACGGATTCTGGATGACGTGGAAGCGGAGTTAGCAAAGCGTGGTTATCTGGTAGAACAGAAAAAGGAGGAACTGCAATGAGTTTAGAAGTTGGAATTAAAGGAACCTGCACGGTTACTGCCGACGAGTCCAATTCGGCAAAAACAATGGGGAGCGGCACACTGGATGTATTTGCCACTCCTGCTATGATTGCTCTCATGGAAAAAACAGCATGGACAAGCGTGGCTCCGTATTTGGAAGCGGGCGAAGGAACCGTAGGAATCCATTTGGACATTTCACATGATGCCCCAACACCGCTTGGCATGACCATTACCTGCGAGAGTGAACTGGTAGAAATCGACGGACGAAAGCTGGTCTTTTCCGTCTCGGCAAAAGATGAAAAAGGGACCGTAATCGGACGCGGCACCCATGAACGCTTTGTGATTTTGGAAGAAAAATTCCAGGAAAAAGCAAATCGGGCTTTGTTAGGATAAAAAAAGAAGTTCAACCGCGTTGTAGTCTTCTGCGGTTGAACTTCTTTTTATTTTTAGTAAATCAATTCCACATCATCTAAATACCATGCTAAGTATTCTTTATTTGCCGGACCATAACTTCCACCAACTACAAAATCAAAGGTTGTCTGGCTTCGCAAATCTGCGGTCAGTTTCTTGTTAAACAACAGCGTCTTTGTCGCAAAACCAACATCTTTATCTGTCTCCTTGAACTTATGTCCTTTGGCGCTCTTGCCATTTTCCACCTGAGGCATACTGCCATCATCCGGTGTTTCCGGTGTCACCATACCCTCTGTATAATAGAATTTATAATACTCTTTCTCATTTGGAAGGGCATTGCTCTGTGTGGTATATGTGTTAAATGCATATTTTTTATTAATCGTGCCTGCTTTGCCAAAGAATGAGTTGATTCCAATTCCCACATGGCGGGACGCATCGCTGACAACACGAACTTTTACGCGGATTCCTTTATAATCACCCAATTTCTTTGCTGATATGCCTGTCAATTTTTCAAGGTCAACGGTAAATACCGGGCAAAAACTATAGAACTTTGGTATAACCTGAAGGACTTTGTTATTTGCATTTTCCGGATCTGTAATAACCTTCATTGTCTCTCCTTTTGCGAGATAATGTGCCGGTTCGTTTCCACCACTGGTAAGTCCCTCACCAAGTGTGTAATTTCCCCAATCCGTTCCTGCTGTGTAACTTTCAAAGTTTTCGACCATCTGAGACTGATATACAGCCTTTTTCTTTACTACTTTCTGTTTCACGGTAATTTTGCATTTCAGCTTCTTCTTACCGATTTTGGCAGTAATCACAGTCTTACCTTTTTTCTTTGCTTTTACAACACCCTTTTTCGTTACGGATGCAACTGCTTTTTTAGAAGATGACCATTTGACTTTTTTCTTTGTGTTTTTCACTTTCAACGTCAGTTTTTTGCCAACATATAACGTTGCCTTTGTCTTATTTAATTTCATCTTCTTTTTGGCTGCCTGCCCCTCTGCTGGTGCAATCAAAAGTGTGCACGCAAGCGTCAGAGATAACACTGCTGCCATCGTTTGTTTCATTTCCCTCATAACGAAACCTCCTCCAATTTTTGATAGTTTAATTATAAGAAGATATGTTGAAAAAATCAACCGGAATTATAATTGAGTTTGTGGCAAGTGTTCGTTGGCACATTTTTTGTTTTCCGTAATTTCGTAGAAAAGCTTTGCGTCTCGTGGGCGCTCCCGCTTATTGAGTGCGTAGCGGTATGGGCGCTTATGCTGTCGCATATACAAGCACCTCATACCGACGTACTCAAAACCCACTCGTCACAAAGTTTTTCTACGGAATTACTGG
>OGYA01000625.1_pt1 | contig 27653 bp, 20 predicted proteins | sample 1576401 | NCBI WGS metagenome assembly OGYA01 (sample SAMEA3541485, study PRJEB24748) | human gut metagenome | biome: human gut; feature: human-associated habitat; material: faeces | place: China | collected 2012 | reverse complement strand
GTTCCTGCCGCTATTTTTTTATTTAGCTTATCTCTTGCCTCCGCCGAAGCCTTTCCCGCTGAAGCCGCCGCCACGGCTGCCTCCGCCGGAACGGGAGCTCCCGCCGAAGCCCTTGCCGCTGAAGCCGCCGCTGCGGCTCCCGCCGCCGAAGCTCCGGGAGGGCCGAGATCCACCGGGCCGAGGACCGCCGCCCATCGGCGGTCTGGGGCCGCCCCCCATAGGAGGCCGAGGGCCGCCGCCCATGGGCGGACGGGGGCCACGGGGCGGTGCAGGCCGCCGGGGCGGACGGGGATGCCGTCCCCAGAACACGGGATAGTACACAGGCCCGCCTACCACCACCGGGCGGCGGCGATACCGGCGATACCGCAGGCCATCCAGCAGGATCCACACCACAAAGATGCCCACCACCAGCAGCACCACAGCCGCCACAGAGCCGGAGTCATTGCCCTGCCACGCACCGTTATCCTCATAATCGGAATAGCTGCCGCCGCTCTGCTGACGGCCCAGCGTCTGGGCATAGAACACATCCGCCTGCCGGAAGAAGGCCAGCGCCGCTGCGTCGTAGTCCCCCTGATAGTAGGGAGCCTCCACAGCGCCCTGCAGGCCCGCCTGATAGGTGTCCGTCATGGCGTCCAGCACGTTGTCGCCCAGCGCCACGTAGTAGTCACTGTCCTTCACCAACAGCAGCAGCATATCATTGCCGCCCAGCCCCCACTGGGAGCCAAGCTCCGCCGCCGCCTTCTCATAGGTCCAGCCGTTCAGCGTGTCCAGCGTCGCCACGGCGATGATGGCCCGATAGTCGCTGTCCCAGCTCTGGTCATACTGCCGCAGGGAGGCCTCCGTCTCGTCCGTCAACAGGTCGGCGTCGTCCCGCAGCCAGTTGCCGTAGGATACCTGGGGCAGGTCGGCGGGCTTTTTGCTGATGCCGTAGACGCAGGAGCCCAGAATGGCCAGCACCAGCACCACCAGCGCAAAGCCACGTTTTTGATAAAATTTCATGGTAGTCTCCCTTCACGGAGAAGTCGTATCTCTCAGCTTAACCACGCAGCTCCAGCAGCTTCTGCTTCAGTTCGCCCTCGATGCGGCCCAGCTGGGCCTCGGCCTCCCTGCGCTTGGCGGCGCCCTCCTGCTGGATGCGGGCCACCTCGTCCAGAGACTCGATGAGCTGCTGGTTGGTGTGCTGCAGCGTCTCGATGTCCACGATGGAGCGCTCGGCCTCCTTGGCGGTGGCGATGGTCCCCATCTTCAGGGTGTCGGCGTTCTTCTTCAGCAGCTCGTTGGTCATCTCCGTCACGGCGCTCTGAGCCGCCGTGGCCTGACGGCTGTGCTCCAGCCCCAGCGCCAGCACCATCTGGCTCTTCCACAGGGGAATGGTGTTCACCAGCGAGGACTGGATCTTCTCGATCATCAACGTGTCGTTGTTCTGCAGCAGCCGGGTCTGGGGACCCATCTGCACCGACACCATCCGGGTCAGCTCCAGATCGTGGATCTTCTTTTCAAACCGGTTGCACAGGTTCACCAGATCGTTATAGGCCTGTGCGTCCTCCGCCGTACCGGACTGCTCCGCCTTCTTGCGAAGCTCCTCCAGTTCACCGCTGCGTACCTCCTCCAGCCGCTTTTTACCGGCCAGAATGTACATCGTCAGTTCCTTGTAGTACTTCAGGTTCAGCTCATACATCTGGTCGAACATGGCCACGTCCTTGAGCAGCGTGATCTGGTGCTGCTCCAGAGACTGGGCGATCTTCTCCACGTTGGCCTCTACCTTGCCGTACTGGGCCTTCATGCTCTCCAGTCGGTTCCCGGCCTTCTTGAACAGGCCCATGAGGCCCTTCTTTTCTTCGCCGTCGCCGAAGCCCTTCAGTTCCACCACCAGACGGCTCAGGTCCTGCCCGATCTCGCCCAGATCCTTGCTGCGAACGTTATTCAGGGCGCTCTCGGAGAAACCCGCTACGCTCTTCTGTGCGGCGGCGCCGTACTGCAGGATCATGTTGGTATCCCGCACATCGATTTTGTGGGAAAACTCCTCCACCGCCTTCTTCTCCTCGTCGGTCAGGAGCTTTTCATCCATCTCCACCGGCTCGATCTTCTTCTCCTCCGGCTCCGGCACTTCGGGAGCCGTAGGCTCCAGCGTCAGCTGGGGAACGGCCTCGGCCGCCGCCGTAGGCTCCAGGGTCAGCTCAGGCATCATGTTGTCTGTCATGGTCATAGTTCCTTTCTATCTCATATTGTTTGTTTACTCGCATTTCCCGGAGGGCGCCGCCCCATGGGCCGCCCTCCTCTCAGGGTCTTTTTACAGCTCCAGCTGGATGCCGTCGCCGTCCTCGCCGCTCTCCTTCTCCTCCGCCGCTGGAGTCTCCTTCTGGGTCTGGTGGATGGGGTCGTCGCTGAGTCCCTCACGGGCCATCATGTTCTCCAGCACCGTGATATCCGTGGAGATATCCAGCGCCTGATCCCCAAAGAGACTGTCCAGCTGCCGTTCAAAGGCAGTGACGATGGTGCTCATCATGCTCTCCACCCGCTCCATGGTGCCGCTGATGTTCTGACCCTCCACGCCCTGACTGCTCATGCGGTCATAGGCGTTGAGGAGCTTCAGCGTGGTGGGCAGGTAGTAGTTCATGAATTTGCGGATCTGCGGCAGCTTCTTGGGATCTGCCTTAACGCAGTCGAAGATCTTGCCGGAGACCTCCTCCAGCCGATCGATCTGCCGGCTGATGGTCTCGTCCTTGATGCTGTCGTTGAGGCGCCTCATCTCCCGGATGGCCAGTTCACCATCGGAGATCATCTTGTCCAGCTCCGGGTTACCGGTGGGCTGTGGCTTCTCCTCCACCTCCTCCACAACGTCCTTGCAGAAGATGCGAGCGATGAGAAATACCACCACCGACGCCGCAGCCGCCATGATAAAGTGGCCCGGCTTGTACAGGGGCAGCAGTAGGGCATACAGCACCCATACCACCGCCGCTGCGTATATGGGCGCAGCCGATTTATGCACGATCTTTTTCATTGCACGCCTCCGTTTCTGACCTGTCATATACAGTTGCTTCGATTATACCCCATGCGCTCCCCCCGGTCAAGAAAAAATCCCAATATCGGGACATCCAACCGGGCCATCGCCCCTCCGGTCGCCAAAACCCGGACGATGCTCTCCCACCGGCAAGCGGATGCGGCAAATCGGCAAGGGCAGGCATGCCCCCCGGCGTGCCTGCCCTTGCCCGCTTATCACATTTTGCAAGCCGTCTCCCCCACCCGCAGACCTACCGCAGTGGGATGCCCCGGCTTCCGTCGGTGGGATCCACGAACAGCGGCAGCTGGGGCGGTGCGTAGGTCCACCAGATGGCCAGTCCCCACACCGCCAGCAGCGTCACGCCGCCTAAGATCTGCCACACCGGCCCGTCCAGCACCCGCCGGGCCTGAACGCTCCAGCTGACCCAAAAGGCCAGCAGCACCGCCAGCTGGAAAATCAGTACATCCACCCACATGATCCCCCGGCCCAAAATTCCCTGATAGGTGTAAAACAGCGCCGGGATGGCCGCAAGGCCCGTCAGCAGCCCCAATCCACGGGCGGGCAGCAGGGCGCCGTGGCCCCGTAGGGCGATGCATTCCACCAGTGACCACAGCACCCACGGAGTGATGAAAAGCTTCATGTGCTCCCAGGTGGATTCGTTGACGGCGGCCAGCGGCGCCGCTATGGGACTCTGCCCCGTCCAGTCGTAGATAAAGTGCAGCAGGTTCCCCGCCGCCAGCACCACCAGCAGGCCCACCGTCTCCCAAGTGCGCCACCGTTTTTCTGCCATGTAAAAGCCCTCCGTTTCCATGTACCTGATACCTCAGTGTACACGAAAACGGAGGGGCTTATACCTACTCTGGTTTTTGGACATTTTCCGGACAAAAACCGGACAGAATTTTCCCTTACCGACGGGGGAAGATCACGATGCCTGACGTCCTATTGGACTTCAGGTCCAGCGTCTCCTCCGTCAGTCGGTGTACCGGCTGCTCCGGGAGGCGGGAGAGAAAGTCCTCCAGCGTGGTCAGCTCCGGGAAGCCCTGCTCCCCTCTCCGGAAATGCATGGGCAGCACCAGTCGGGGGTGCAGCCGACCCACCAGCTCCGCCGCCGCAGCGGCATCGATGGTATAGGTGCCGCCCACCGGCAGCATCAGCGCATCGCAGCCCGAAATTTTCTCCTCCTGCGCCGCTGTCAGAGCGCAGCCCAGATCTCCCAGATGTACCACGGTCATGCCCTCCGCCCGGAAGATATGAACGGTGTTATCGCCCCGGAGAGCGCCCTGACAGTCGTCGTGGAAGGTGGAGAACGTCTCCACCGTAAAGGGATTTTCCCCGCCGGGCAGCAGTGTCACCGCCTCCAGACAGTCGTGGTCAAAGTGGTGGTGGCTGATATAAACGGCGTTGGCCTCCACCCGCAGCGGCGGATAGCCCGCCACAACCCGATAGGGATCGATGACCAGTCCGTAGCCCGCCGACTCCAGCCGAAAGCAGCTGTGGCCCAACCATGTAATGTACATAAGCGCCTCCTGTCACGAATTTTTAGAATATCGGAACAAATCCGGCCAAAATGTCATAGCAGCAGAATATGTTCCCATGATAGCCGAATAGAATGATGTGTGCATCAGTCCGCATCAGCCCTGCCAGAGCATCTCCCGGTTGATCTCCTTCAGGCTGTGGGCGCCGCACATGGCCATGGTATCCGACAGCTCATCCGTCAGCTTGCGGACGTAGGCTGCCACGCCCTCCTCGCCGCCGCCATAGACCATGGTGACGAAGGGACGGCCGATGAGAACGCCGTCCGCCCCCAGTGCCAGTGCCTTGAACACATCCAGCCCTGTGCGGATGCCGCCGTCCACCAGCACCATGACCCGGTCGCCCACGGCGTCGGCAATGGCGGGCAGCACCTCCGCCGTGGCGGGACACTGATCCAGCACCCGGCCGCCGTGGTTGGACACCACGATGGCGGAGGCCCCGGCCTCCACCGCCTTCTCCGCCCCACGGACGGTCATAATGCCCTTGAGGATGAAGGGCTTTCGGGCGTGCTCCGCCACCTCACGCAGCTCCGCCACGGTCTTGCTGCCGGCAGGCGGCATCCGGTTGCGGAGGAAGGGCAGACCGGCGGCATCGATGTCCATGGCGATGGCCATGGGATCGGCGGTCAGGGCCAAGTCCAGCTTCTGCATCAGGGTCTCCCGGTCCCAGGGCTTCACCGTAGGCACACCGCAGCCCTGCTGGGCCCGGATGGCCTGCGTGGCGCCCTCCATCACCGCCGGGTCCACACCATCGCCGGTGAAGGCCACGATGCCTGCCTTAGCACAGGCCGCCAGCAGCAGCCGGTTATAGGTCAGATCGTCGTACTTATCTCCGTAGTGCAGCTGCATGGCGCCCACAGGAGCCGCCATCACCGGCAGGGCCAGCCGGTGGCCGAAGAAGTCGAAGGACGTGTCGGCGGGACGGTTTTCCCCGATGGTATCCAGATTCACCCGCAGCTCCTGCCACTTCTGATAGTTCCGGGCAAAGCCGGTGCCGGAGCCTTTGGCGCCTGGGCCGGGGATGGTATTTTTACACGCCTGACCGTTGCACACGGGACACGCCTTGCAGTAGGGTCCCATACAGGTGCGGGCGTTTTGCAAAACTTCCTGATATTCCATATGTTTGAAACCTCCCAGAGATTGATGGGGCTATTTTACTCCCGTTTTGGGCGCTTTTCAAGACATTTAAAGCCATTTTCCGCGATTGTGAAAAATGACGAAAGAATTTCTGTATCCAATTTTTGATTCATCATTTTTCCCGCAAAAAGTGAATGGGAGTCTTTTTGTGCATTTTTTGTGAATTTGCTTTTATTTGAAGGAAAAATGTTTTTGAAAAAAATTTTTAAAAACATTTTCCCCAGCTTCTCGCAAGAAAATCCTGTCACAAATTCCGCAAGCGTTCCGCCGCTGCCGCCGATTTTTGCCCCGTTTTTCCATTTTAAGCGGTTTTCTTTGCAAGAAAAATATTATATAAAAATGACGAACGACTCCAAACTAATTTTTAGGTACTTCGAAAAAAAGTTTGAAAATTTGACGGAGCGGACGGCGTTTTTTATAATGTGCAGTGGGACAAAAAGAATCTCCCGTCCCTCTGCCGGATCCGGGAGAAAACAAGGAAAAGAGAGGAAAAGTCTTTATGGAAAAGTACCTGGTCCTAGCCACATTTGTTGGCTCCATCATTGCGCTTCTCTTTGTGGTCATCACCGCAAAGAAGGTGCTGCGCTTCTCGGAGGGCACCCCCCTCATGCAGAAGATCTCCCAGTCCATTCGTCAGGGTGCTAACGCATACCTCAAGCGCCAGTATTCCGTGGTAGGCGTGTTCTTCGCCTGCATGGTGGTGGTGCTGTGCGTCATGGCAGCCTGCGGTCTGCTGACGTGGTTCGTACCCTTCGCCTTCCTGACCGGCGGCTTCTTCTCCGGCCTGTCCGGCTTCATCGGCATGAAGATCGCCACTGCCTCCAACTGCCGCACCGCCAATGCCTGCCAGGAAGGGCTGAACCGTGGTCTGCGGGTGGCCTTCTCCGCCGGCTCCGTCATGGGCTTCACCGTGGTGGGTCTTGGCCTGCTGGACATCTCCGTGTGGTTCTTCCTGCTGCGCTTCGTGTTCAAGCTGGAGGCCTCCGCCATCACCAGCGCCATGCTGACCTTCGGTATGGGCGCCTCCTCCATGGCTCTGTTCGCCCGTGTGGGCGGCGGCATCTTCACCAAGGCCGCCGACGTGGGCGCCGATCTGGTGGGTAAGGTGGAGGCCGGTATCCCGGAGGACGACCCCCGGAACCCCGCCGTCATCGCTGACAACGTAGGCGACAACGTGGGCGACGTGGCCGGTATGGGCGCCGATCTGTACGAGTCCTATGTTGGCTCCATCATCTCTGCCTCTGCGCTGGGCGTGGCCGCCTTCTCCGATCAGGCCTTCAAGGCCATGGCCATCCCCATGGTCATGGCGGCCATCGGCATCATCTGCTCCATCATCGGCACCTTCTTCGTCCGCACCGACGAGCAGGCCGACCAGCGCACGCTGCTGAAGGCCCTGTCCCGTGGCACCAACCTGTCCGCTATCCTCATTGCCATCATCGCCTGCCCGCTGGTGATCCTCCTGCTGGGCAAGGAGCATCTGGGCCTGTACTTCGCCATTCTGGCGGGCCTGATCGCCGGTGTGCTCATCGGTAAGGCCACGGAGTACTACACCTCCGACACCTTCAAGCCCACGCAGGATCTGTCCTCCAAGTCTCAGACCGGTGCCGCCACCATCATCATCGGCGGTTTGGGTCTGGGTATGCTGAGCACCGCCGTCCCCATCATCATCGTGGCTATCTGCATTCTGGTGGCCTACCTCTGCTCCGGCGGCGCCGCCTCCACTGGCATGGGCCTGTACGGCATCGCTCTGGCCGCCGTGGGTATGCTGAGCACGCTGGGCATCACGCTGGCCACCGACGCCTACGGCCCCGTGGCCGATAACGCCGGCGGCATCGCTGAGATGGCCGGTCTGGCTCCCGAGGTCCGCCAGCGCACCGACGCTCTGGACTCTCTGGGCAACACCACCGCCGCCACCGGTAAGGGCTTCGCCATCGGCTCCGCCGCTCTGACCGCTCTGGCCCTGATGGCCTCCTACATCGAGAAGGTCAAGGAGGTAGGCGCTGACGTCACCTTCCAGGATTTCAGCCTCATGAACCCCGTGGTGCTGGTGGGTCTGTTCATCGGTGCCTGCCTGCCCTTTGTGTTCGCCGCCCTCACCATGAACTCCGTGGGCCGTGCCGCCCAGAGTGTGGTGCTGGAGGTGCGCCGTCAGTTCCGGGAGATCACCGGTCTGATGGACGGCAAGGCCGATCCCGACTATGCCCGCTGCGTGGACCTGTGCACCAAGGCATCTCTGCACGAGATGATCCTGCCCACCATCATCGCCGTGGTCTGCCCCATCGTGGTGGGTCTGATCCTGGGCTACATGGGCGTTGTGGGTATGCTGGCCGGCGCTACCGTCACCGGCTTCCTGATGGCCATCTACATGGCCAACGCCGGCGGTGCGTGGGATAACGCCAAGAAGTATATTGAGGCCGGCCACTTCGGCGGCAAGGGCTCCGACTGCCACAAGGCAGGCGTGGTGGGCGACACCGTGGGCGATCCCTTCAAGGATACCTCCGGCCCCGCCATCAACATCCTCATCAAGCTGTTGAGCATGGTCTCCATCGTGTTCGCCGGTCTGGTGGTGAACTTCCACCTGCTGTAAAAAACTCCATAAAAAGAAGGCTGAGCATCCGCTCAGCCTTCTTTTTGATGCGTTTTTTGAAGCTTGCGGGCGTAGGCCAGCGTTTGCCGCAGGGCTGCCTCCCGGTCGAGCCCCGCCAGATGGAGCTTGCGGGCGTAGGCCAGCAGCTGGGAGAAGTCCCGATCCGGGGTCAGTCCGGCGGAGATCAGGTCGCTGCCGGTGACCATGGGGCGGGCCATGGTGGCCCGGTAGACCTCCAGCCGCTGCCGCAGGAAGGGCTCCGGGTCCGGACGGGGCGGGTCGCACCGGGAGCCACGGTGATCCGCCAGCGCCAGCAGGATCAGGTCCTCCGGCTCTATGGCGGCGTCCAGCAGACGGTTGGTGGACTTGACGGAGGCCCCACTCAGTGCCATGGCGTTGGGTTTCATGTGCAGGGCCACCAGATTTTTCACGCACCGGTGGAGGGCCTTCTCCCCGATCACCCGATGCAGGAAGTCCTCTGTCAGCGGCAGACCCGCCTCCTCGTGGCCATAAGCGTGGATGACGCCGCCGGACTCCGTGGTGGCGGTGACCTTGCCGAAGTCGTGGGCCAGTGCCGCCAGCATCAGGGCCATGGGCTGGGCTGCTTGGGGCCGCAGCTCGGCGGCGGTATCCAGCACCGCCATGGTGTGCTCCCACACATCCCCCTCCCCGTGGTAGCGGGGCGGCTGGGGGACGCCCTGTAAGCGCTGCACCTCCGTGAACCACGGGCGCAGCTGGTGCATGGTATCCAGTGTGCGGAAGAAGATGGAAGGGCGGGGCGCCTGCAGGAGGGCCTTTTGCAGCTCCCCCTCCACCCGTTCACGAGACAGGGCCGACAGATCCATGGTGCGGCACAGGGCCACCGTCTCCTTCGCCACGGTAAAACCGAAGCGGGCGGCGAACTGCGCTCCCCGCAGCACCCGCAGGGGATCCTCCGGGAAGGAGTGGTCGTCCACGTGGCGCAGGAGGCCCCGGCGGAGATCCTCCCGGCCGCCGAAGAAGTCCAGCACCTGACCGGTGAGCACGTCCTCCATCAGGGCGTTGACAGTGAAATCCCGGCGGCGGGCGGCTCTCTCCGGCCCCAGCCACGGGTCCACCTCCACGGTGAAGTCCCGGTGGCCCCGGCCCACGGCGGCCTCCCGCCGTGGCATGGCGATGTCCAGTCCGCAGCCCGCCAGTCCGTAGACGCCAAAGCTGGCCCCCACCGTCCGACGGCCGCCCATCCGGTCCAGCACGGCTTCCAGCTGCTGGGGGGTGACGCCGTGAACCTCGATATCCAGATCCTTGCTCTCCCGGCCCAGCAGGCGGTCCCGGACGCAGCCGCCCACATAGTAGACGCTGCCGCCCAGCGGCTGCACCTCCTGTGCGATGCGGCGGGCCGTCTCACGGTCCTGTGTCATGCGTTCTCCCCTCCCTGTGAAAAAAGCCGTGGCCACGGGCCACGGCTTTTGCGTTTACGCCAGAATGTCCCCCAGATCGTCGAAGGTATGGGCATTGGTGACCACCACCACGTGGTCGCCCTCCTGAATGATGCTGGTGCCGCTGGGGATGATGATCTCGCTGCCCCGTGCAATGGCCGCCACCAGCACGTCGTCCTTCAGGGACAGCGCCCGCAGGGGCTTATTCAGCACCGCACGGCTCCGGGCCGTGGCGGTGAACTCCAGCGCTTCCACGGCGCCGCCCAGCATCTTATACAAGCTCTCCACGGCGCTGCCCTCGGAATTGGCCAACGCCCGGACGTAGCGGGTGATCTGGTTGGCCACGATATCCTTGGGACTGACGATGCTGCCCACCCGCATATCCCGGACCAGATCCATGTAGTTGGGGCGGGTCATCTTGGCCAGCACCTTGGGGACGCCCGCCCGCCGAGCCGTCAGCGCCATCAGCAGATTCTCCTCGTCCCGGCCCGTCAGGGAGACGAAGGCATCCGCCTCGAAGATATTCTCGCTGGTCAGCAGTTCCTCCTCCGTGCCGTCGCCCTCGATGATCATGGCCGTAGGCAGCTGGGCCGCCAGCTGAAGGCACTTATCGTGCTTCTGCTCCACGATGCAGACCTTGGTATTGCTCACCGCCAGCTCCCACGTGAGATACATGGCGATGCGGCTGCCCCCCAGCAGGGACACGGTTTTGACCCGCTGCTGGGTGCGGCCCATAGCTCGCAGCATCTTCTGGAGCTCGGACTTGGTCCCCACCATGTAGAGCTTGTCGCCCTCTCTCGGCACAAAGTTGCCGTTGGGGATGATGCACTCGTCCCCCCGCTGGGCAGCGCAGATCAGCACCTCCGCCGAGCGGATACGATGGAACTCGCTGAGGGCCACCCCGTAAAACCGGTCCCGCTCCGTCACCTGTATGCCGATCATGTCGATACGGCCGCCGGCGAAGGGCTCCACGGAGGAGGCGGAGGGGAAGCTGAGGATGCGGGCGATCTCCCGTGCCGCCGCCAGATCGGGGTTGATGACCATGTCCATCCCGATCTCCCGCTTCAGCAGGGCGGCGTCCCGGCGGTAGTCCGGATTCCGCACCCGTGCGATGGTGTGCTTGGCCCCCATGGTTTTGGCGATGAGGCAACACACCAGATTCGTCTCGTCCAGATTGCTGACAGCGATGACCAGATCCGCCGTCCGGGCGCCGGCCTCCTCCAGCACGCTGATGCTGGCGCCGTTGCCCTCCACGCACATAAGGTCCAGGGTGCTGTCAGCACGGGCCAGCGCCACCGGGGAGGAGTCCACCATGGTGATGTCGTGGCCCTCCACCGCCAGCTGGCGGGCGATAGCGTAGCCCACCTTTCCGTTTCCTACAATGATGATCTTCATGAGCCTGACTGTTCCTTTCCCGGTCGTTCCGGCTGCTCTTTTTTCGGAGGTATTGCTTCTTGCGGCGGCTGCCCCTGCGTCTGCTCAGGTGGCTCCGCCGGTTTGGGTGGATTCGCCTTTCCCGGCTGCTCTGCCGGTTTAGGCGGCTGTGGCTGTCGGGGCGGCTGCGTCGCCCCGGAAGGCTTCTGCGCCGCAGCTTCCTGCCGTGTCGGCCGGGCAGCCTCTTCCGCCGCCTTTTCCTCTGCCGCACGACGGCGCTGGGTGCGCCGGTGCAGCACCACCGCATTCAGCTCACCGCCTAAAATCAGCACCGTCCCGCTCATATACAGCCACAGCAGCACCACCACAATGGTGGCGATGGAGCCGTAGAGCTGGGTATAGTGTGCCAGATTTTCCACATAATAGGAGAAGGCCAGCGACAGCAGCATCCACGCCGCCAGCGACACGGCCACGCCCGGTGCCACCTCCCGCAACGGGCATCGGCGGCCCAGCGCCAGCATATACAGCACCGTCACCAGCACGAACATCAGCAGCGCCACCGCCACGAAGCGGAGCTTGCTCCAGAGGTTGATGAAGCCGTCCGGTACGGTGATGATCCCCGACACAAAGTACAGCGCCCGGCGGCCCACGGTGATCATCAGCAGCGTCAGGCCGATGGATACCATGAGCCAGATGGCGAAGAGAAAAATTTTCAGCTGATCCAGCAGGATGTTCTTGGGCTGGCCCTTACCGAAGGCCTTGCGCAGCGAGTGCAGCAGGCAGCCGGTGGCCCGCATGGGGAACCAGATGGAAAACACCAGACTGAACCACATGAGCTGGCGGCTGGCGTTGCCGGAAACGTATTCCAGATAGCCCCGCACCACCTCCGCCACGTCCCCCGGCACGATCTGCCGCAGGCCGGTGACGATGCTGTCCACATCCAGCTCCAGAATACCCAGCAGGGTGCTGACGAAGATCAGCAGCGGGAAAATGGCGAACAGCAGGTAGTAGGTCAGGGCTGCGCTGTCCCGTGCCACGTCATGGAGATAGTACCGGCGGATCATCTGCGCCGCCGTTTGCCCCAGCGCCGTGCGGGGGTGAGTGCCTTTACGCATAGTTCGCTCCTCTCTGTTTCAGCTAATTATTGTAGCACAGCTGTGAGCAAAATAAAAGGAGATTTTCCATTACACGGAAATCTCCCACCTGTTTTTTATCATAAATATTCCAAAAATATTACTTTTCTGTAAAATTTTGTTTTTTCCGCTGAAAATTTAGAAACTATTCACTATTTAGTATTGGCATTTAAAAAAAAGCGTGTTATAATACGTATGATCGGAGTTGTCTCCCGTGCATGGAAAAATTTGTAAAGAGGGTCTAAACTATGGATAACTTAACGAGAATCGTCAAAACCGAAATTTCCCGTCAGTACAAGAGCGTGCGGCAGTTTGCTTTTGCGGTCAATATCCCCCTATCTACCATCAACAGTGCGCTGCACAACGGCATCGGAGGTTCTTCCTTCGACACGGTGGTGCAGATCTGCCAGACGCTGGGGATCAAGGCCATCTCCAGCGATGCCTCCTTCTATCTGACGGAGGACACCCAGCAGCTGCTGGATCAGTATGCCCAGTTGGACGACTACGGCCGCCACACCATCGCCTCGGTGATGAAGGTGGAATACGACCGCTGCTCCACGCAGGGCGCCCGAAGCACAAGCGGCAGCGATTATGAGCTCCGCCCCAGTGTCAACGTCTCCTCCGACCTGGGCGGCTCCTCGGTGGAGCCGCTCCAGGTACTCAGCGACCATCGCAGTCTGTAACCTACCAAACAGAGCTGTGACAAAATCTGCCGGAGATTTGCGGCTCCGGTTGGTTTTGTGTCGCCAGCCACGGGCTCTCCCCCACTTGGGGGGAGGGCCTGTGGTTTTTTATAGGGAGTTATGGTGCATGATAGGGAGTTTACTGTTCTTTGCGCTTGCCGGTACGCAGCAGGGCTGCAAGGCTCATGCCGCACAGGGCCGCCAGCCCCATCCACAGGCCGGTGTCGCCGGTGTCTCCGGTGGGAACGGCGGGGGTGGTGGGCTCTGCGGGAGCGGGCAGCTTGGTCACGGACTCGGTCCGCAGCACCTGGCCGCACACGGTGCAGGCGTAGGTCTTGACGCCCTCACGCTCCGTGGTGGCAGGCGTGGTGATCTCGCCCTCGCCCTCCGTATGCTGGGCGTTCACGGTGAAGGTGACGGTAACGGTGTTGCCGAAGCGGTCGGTGGCCGTCAGGGTCTGGACGCCCTCGGCAGCGGAAACGGTGAGCTTACCGTCCACCAGCTCCACGGGCTGGCCGTTGAGGGTCACGCTCTCCAGATTGGGGTCGGTAACGGCGATCTCTGCCGTCAGGCAGTAGGTGCCGCCGTCCGCGACGCCCTCCACCGCAGGAGCCGCCTCGTCGATGAGCTTAGAGCCCACCTTGGTGCGGGTATCCGTCAGGCCGCAGCCGTGGTCGCACTGAGCCGTCTCCGTGCCGTCGTCGTCATAGGTGGCGTTGTTGTCGTAGACATAGTGGGTAAAGCTGTGACCCATGGCCTCCTGATAGAAATCCTCCGGGCCAGTGTAGGTCTTGCTCTCGTCCAGCTTTCCGTCAACGTCAGCGAAATAGCTGCCGCAGTCCGGGCAATACCAATAGGCGGCGCAGCCGTCCTGCGTGCAGGTGGCGGGGTCGCCTGCCGTGCGCTGGGCATTGGCGTGGTGGGTAGCCGGAATGACGGTATCGGTGATGGGCTGGGTAGCCCCTGCGTCAGCGAACAGCTTGTGGCAGTCGCTGCACTGCCAGTACTCCAGACTTCCCGGCTGGGTGCAGGTGGCGGCGGTTCCGTCGTGATGGGTCAGGTCATGATGGTTGGGATCCGTGGTGCCATAGGTGGCGCCGCAGATGCTGCAGGTGGCCTTCTCGGTGCAGGTGGCGGTGCCGTCATGGCTGCCCAGAGAGCCCTTCACTTGGCAGCCGGGAACGGCGCAGGACCGCCAGTGCTGGGTGTCATCGTGCTGCCAATCGCCCCACTGGTGGTTGCCGGTGTGGGTGATGGTAAAGGTCCAGCTGGGATCGGTCAACTCGCTGACGGCGTTGATGTCCTCGTTGCCGGGAACGGTGACGTAGACCTGATAGGTACCCATATCCGTGGGAGCGGCCACGGCCTTGCCGTTTTGCTTATAGATGACGGTAAAGGTGTTGTCGGGCCAATAGCCCATGCCCATGGTCCGGTCGCCTCCGGTGCTCCAGCGAACGGTGGCCTCCTTGGCGGTGCCGTCATACTCCAGATTTTCCGGAGCGGTGAAGGTGAAGTCGCCCGCTGCGGGAGTGCGTTTCACGATCTCCCACCGGAGCTTCTTTTCGCCGGTGGTGCCGTCGCTCCACTTGAAGCCCGCTGCGGGGCGGACGGTAACGGTATAGGTACCCACGCGGCAGGCTCTATAGCCGTTGCCCAAAAGCTCGTAGCCGTAGACTTCGCCGGGCAGCAGACCGTACTGCCAGTTGCCGTTATAGGTGAAGGGGCCGTAGACCGTGGGAACCGGGATGGCCTCCAGATACTGGTTCAGGGTGACAGTAGTGGACGGAGAGGGCTTCCGGGTCTCGGTAGCCGCATAGCGGACCTCATAGGTGCCGGCCAGAGCGGAGGTGAAGGCGCTGCCGCACTGGCTCCATCTGGTGCCGCCCACGGGGCGATACTCCATGCTGTTGTTGGTGCCGTTGATGCGGCCGTAGCCCGTCCGACTCTGGGGATGGGTCACGGTAAGGCCGGTGGGGGGCTGGGTCTGGGCCGTTTTCTCCGTGGGGGCGGTGAGTGTCATGGCGGTATCCGCCGTGGCCGTACCTGTGACACGGATGGTATAGCTGTCGACCTTGGCGGCGGTGATGCCGTTGAGAGTCACGCTGTACCCGTCGGGGATGTAGTAATTGTCGGGATCGGTAACGCTGATGGTGATGGGCGTCAGGTCCAGACAATCCTGCGTCAGCCGGCCGCCGTTCTTATAGGTGAGGCCGTTCGGCAGGGTGACGCTGACCTGATAGGTCTTGAGGCGGAGATAGATCAGGCCCTCAGAGTTCAGATAGGTCTCGTAGCCCGCCCGGTCGGCGCTGACGTACTGGATGCTGCCTGTGCAGGCGTCGCTGCTGATCTGGACGGTCTGTCCGCTGGCCAGAGTTCTGCCGCTGCTGATGCCGATATCGGCACCGCTGCTGAGTCTTCTGGCGCTGACCTGCTGCGACGAGTTCTCCAGATACAGGTTGTTGTCCTGATTGTCCTTATCGACGTTGTTCTGGATGATGGAGCGGCCGGACAGGGTGATGGTATGGTCGTAACCACGGACAAACACGCCGCCGCCACGGTCATCGACGGTGTTATCCTGAATGGAGCCGCCGCTCATGCTGAAGTCGCTCTTGGAATAGAGGTACACGCCGCCGCCATCGCCGCCACGGCGATCATCGTTCCCGTATTTGTTCTTATAGTTGGCCAGACCGGCGAAGTTGTCGCAGATCTCGCCGCCTCTCATGTTGAAGGTGCCTGCCACGTACACGCCGCCGCCGAAGCCGCCGCCGAAGGTGGCGCTCTCCTTATAGTCGACCGCACAGGCGTAGTTACCGGAGATGCGGGCGGTGCCGGAGAGGTCCAGAGTCGCATACAGATCCACATACACACCGCCGCCGCCGTCAAAGCCCAGGTCGTCATTGGTGCTGTTGACACGGTTGCCGCTGATCTCGCCGCCGGAGAAGTTCAGCGTGCTGCTGCGGCTCTGGATGCCCTTGGCGTATACACCGCCGCCGAGGGTATTGGAGATGTTATCCTTGATGGTGCCGCCGCTCATATTCAGGGTGGAGCCGGAAACCAGGACAACGGCAGCACCGGCGGAAGCATCGGTGTAGGTGGTATCATTGCCGCTGATCTCGCCGCCATACAGATTCATAGTGGCGTTCTCATTATACACGGCATGGGACTTATTGCCGGTGATCTTGCCGCCGCAGAGGTTAAAGGTACCCCTGTTGAACACAGCGGCGGGGTAAGGGGCGCTGTTTTCGGAGGTGTCCAAGCCGGTGATCTCGCCGCCGAACATATTAAATTTGCAGCCGGCATCGATCTCTACGATGCAGGCACCCTTGGGATCCGCCGTGTCCTTGCGGGTGATCTGACCGGCCTCCTCGGCGCAGTCGGTGATGGTCAGGGTATGATAGTTCGTCACATGAATGTATGGGCGATAATACCCGTTTTCCAGAATGATATTATGCCCGTTGAGGCAGATCCGCACATCATCCAAGTTGCTGCCCCACCCCTCATCGGTGGTGGTTACATCATTGAGCAGATAGTAGCAGCCGTAGCTCTTGACGGACTTCAGGCTGCTGATGCCGACCCACTTGGTGTTCTTATCGTGGTCGTGGTAGGGGCCATAGTTCTGGTTCTGCAGGCACACGCAGTGAGTGTGCTCCTCATTGGCCAGCAGGTCCAGATTGAAGCTGACGGACCCGTTCTTCGTGACGGCGCAGTTGGCGCGGTCACTGGTAAACACATTGGTATCGGAGGAGCCCCGCACGATGCGATAGGCGGGGATCAGATCGGCGTTGAGTCCGATGCGGGAGTCGGAGGAAACATTGCCTGCAAGGACGGCCTGATCCTCCGCCGAGGCAGCCACGTGCAGATTGCTGGCGGCCTTGTCGTCCCCCTGCGTATTGCCGGTGATATTCACTGTACCGGCTACCTTGCAGGTGGTCATACCACCGAAGTACACACCGCCGCCGGCGATCCCGGCGGTGTTGCCGGTAATCGTGCCGCCGTTGAGGTTGATCTTTGCGGTGTCTTCGGAGCCATACTGCTTTCTGGCCTCGCAATATACGCCGCCGCCGTACTTCGTTGCGGTGTTATTGGCGATGGTGCCGCCATTCATGGTGAAGGCAGCCAGTATATTCGCCACATACACACCGCCGCCGTAATCGGCCTCGTTATCCTCCATGCGGGCGGTGCCGTTCATGACAAATTCCGACGTGCCGGCAAACAGGCCCACAGCGCCGCCGGCGTAATACTGGCTCTTGCAGTTGCGGAGCACGGCGCCGTCATCCAGCGTCAGCGTGCCGTACCGGCTCACGTAGATGGCAGGATTTGTGGCAGCCGTCTTGTCGCCGCCGCCGTCCACGGTGATGTCCTTCAGGGTCAGGGCGGCATAGGCGGGATGATCCGAGCCGCCTGCGCCGCTATACCCCTGCTCACCCGTCAGATTGAACAGGCTGCCCTTGAAGCCCTCGGCACGCACCAGCTTGCTATTGGCATCGGCGCCGCTGATGACCACACGCTGGTTGTAATACTCATACCAAGCCATGCTGCCGTTGGTGGTGCGGGTGGGTCTGATGTTCAGAGTTTCGCTGATTTCGATGGTACCGCTTACAACGATTTCGATGGTATTGTTGTAAGAGAGCTCACTCATGGCGCTTTTGAGCTGCTCGAGGGTAGTCACCGTCGAGGTCCACGCCCATGACGTCTTGGGGACCAGACTCAGTACCATCACCAACGCTACCAGTACGCTGGCGATTCGCTTTTTCATAGATTTCCTCCCTGGCAGGTCTTTTGTATTTTGCAGTTACCACTTGCAATGACCTGCATCTTTCTGTATACTGAGCATATACCGTACACCAATGTACGATGCAAGTACTTTTTAAGAAAATATGGCAAAATCTGGAGAGTTCGTCATGAGTGAGCACAACAGCCGTCTGATGTCCATCGGTGAGGTGGCCAAGTCCCTGCATATTACCCGACGCATGATCCTCAACTATGAGGACAAGGGCATTCTGCTGCCCGACGTAAAAACCGGCTCCAGCGGGAACCGCTACTACACCCCGGAGACCCTGACCCGCATCCGGGCCATCCGGCGCTTGCAGACGCTGGGTATCTCGCTGGATGAGATCAAGCTCTATTTCGAGGATGCCGCCGACCTGCGGGATATCATCGCCCGGCTGGAGACACTACGGGACGAGCTGAACCTGTGCATCGAGAAGCTGCAGCTGCGGGTCCGGGAGAACAGCAACGATACCCCCATCATCCGCACCATCCCCGCCCAGACGGTGTATGTCTACCACTGCGCCTCCCCCACGGTGGAGGACCGCAAGGAGATCTTCCGAGACGTGATCCCCGCCGCCATGCGCCAGTACGGCACGGACTCCGCCAAGCGGATGTACTTCATCGATTACCCTATCGACGAGCCCAACGACATCAACTTCTGCGTGGCGGTGCTGGAGGGCAGCAAGGGCCCCTATGTGCAGGACTGGCCGGAGGAGAAGGCTCTGTGCCTCTTCTTCCACGGGGACTATGACGAGATCCCAGAGGTTCGGGAGCGGCTGGTGGCCTACGCCAGGCAGCAGGGCCTGAAGCTGAAGGGTACCTGCCGCAACATCTATCTGGAGGGCCCGCCCCACCACAAGGACAAATCGAAGTTCGTCACGCAGGTGGCTCTGCCGCTGGTGTGGGATGAGGTATGAGGAAGAAAACCGCCGCAGGAGATGCGGCGGTTTCTTTCATATTTGGAGGGGTGGGGCGCATACACTGTCCGTGAAAGGACGGGATGCATTATGCGGGGAAAAGTCTTACTGCTGCGCCGTGGCACGCTGCTGCTGATCCTGACGGCGCTGGTGGCCGCCGGTATTTTCATGGCTGTGGGAGGCCCCAGCTTCGTCAGCGCCTCCGCCGCCAAGCGGCAGCTTCCCATCTACTCGGTGGAACGGGAGGAGAAGGTCTGCGCCATCAGCTTCGACGCCGCATGGGGCAACGAGGACACCCAGGCCCTCATCGACATTCTGGGCAAATACAACGTCAAGGCCACCTTTTTCGTGGTGGGCGACTGGGTGGATAAGTACCCGGAGTCCGTGAAGGCCCTCCACGACGCCGGGCATGAGGTCATGAACCACTCCCTCCACCACGACCACTACAACGCCCTCACCGCCGATCAGGTGGTGGCGGACGTCACCGCCTGCAACGAGAAGATCGCCGCCATCACCGGCGTGACCCCCTGCCTCATCCGCTGCCCCTACGGCGAGTACGACGACCATGTGATCTCCGCCATCCGCTCCATGGGCATGGAGCCCATCCAGTGGGACGTGGACAGTCTGGACTGGAAGGACTATGACGCCGACACCATCTGCCAGCGGGTCACCTCCAAGCTCTCTCCCGGCAGCATCGTGCTATTCCACAACGCCGCCCTCCACACGCCGGAGGCGCTGCCGGCCATTCTGGACCACATGGCCCGTGAGGGGTATTCCCTGCTGCCCATCAGCCAGCTGATCTATCGGGAGAACTATACCATCGACCACGCCGGGCGGCAGTTCTGTCAGGCCCAGAGCGAGCAGTGAAATTTTTGCCGGTTTTTCAAGAAATCGGTTGATTTTTGCAAAAAATCTGATATACTCGAGGAAGAGACGTACGTGTATTTTGTGCGCTCTGCAAAAAAACAAAAGGAGAGAGTATGGTATGATTTTGGAACTGATTATCGGTATCCTGACGCTGGTGGCGGAGTGGATGATCTTCAAGAAGATGGGCCGTCAGGGCTGGGAGGGCATCGTCCCCTTCTACAACACCTAGGTGCTGTGTCAGGAGCTGTACGGCAACGGCTGGAAGTTCCTTCTGCTGCTGATCCCCATCTACAACATCTATTTCGTCATCAAGATGAACATCGACTGGGCCAAGGCCTTCAATCAGGGCGTCGGCTTCGGTATCGGCCTTCTGCTGCTGCCCTTCATTTTCCAGTTGATCCTGGCCTTCGGCGGTGAGCAGTATCGGGATGGCAGCTATACCAATACCCAGCCCGACATGGTGGAGAATGTGGTCAACAAGGCCAAGGATGCCGTTTCCGGCAACCGGGACGACCACAAGGAGCAGTAACTGCACCAAACAAAATGGGACAGGAGAACATCCTGTCCCATTTTTTCATGTATTCAAAAGAAATGAGCGGAAAGAGCGCATGAAAAAGCTGATTGCGCTGCTTTTGGCGGCGGTAATGTGCCTGAGCCTTGCGGCTTGCGACAATGGCAAGACGGAAAATACAGATCATTCGCAGGGACAGAACACGGAAAATACATCGAAGGAGAACCAGCAGACAGAAACAGCGTCGCAGGGAAACGGAAACACCGAGCAATTAACTGATGAAAGATATCAAGAGGGTACTGACCCCGCTGATATCGACAAAAAATATGTCGGTGTAAGGAAAAGAGGGGAAGCGGATTTTTCCGCTTCCCCTCTGAAATTCCCTGTGAATTACTTGTTGAAGTACCGCTTCAGCAGGCCCTCGAATGCCTTGCCGTGGCGGGCTTCGTCACGAGCCATCTCGTGGACGGTATCGTGGATGGCATCCAGGTTGTACTTCTTCGCCAGCTTGGCCAGCTCGAACTTGCCGGCGGTAGCGCCGTTCTCGGCGTCCACACGCATCTGCAGGTTCTTCTGGGTGGAATCGGTGACCACCTCGCCCAGCAGCTCAGCGAACTTGGCGGCGTGCTCGGCCTCCTCCAGACCGGCCTTCTCCCAGTACATACCGATCTCGGGATAGCCCTCACGATGGGCCACACGGGCCATGGCCAGATACATACCCACCTCGGAGCACTCGCCCTCGAAGTTGGCACGCAGACCGGCGATGATCTCCTCACGGACCTCGGCGGGAACATCCTCACCGAACACCTTGCCTACGCCCACCACGTGCTCGGCGGCCCAAGACTTCTCCTCTGCCTGCAGGGTGAACTTGTCACCGCTGACGTGGCACACCGGACACTCGGCCGGGGGATTCTCACCTTCGTGAACGTAACCGCAAACAGGACATACCCACTTCTTCATAATCATTACCTCCATATTTTTATCATTCGTTGATGGTTTTTTACTCTTCGGGGGCGTTCCCCCCTTGGGATGGTCTAAGTATAGCACGGAATCCAGAGGATTATAAGTTGCAAATGCAACATTTAGAAAAACTTTCCATGAACTTTTTTGCGGCAGCGAAAATACGCCGGAGGAGGGTCCTCCGGCGTATTTTTATAGCAGCTTTACTCGGCATCGGCCAGAGCCTTGGCCTCGGCAATGGCCTTCTCCTGCGCCGCAGCGGGGCAATCCTCGTAGCGGACGAAGTTGAAGGTGAAGGTGCCACGGGACTGGGTCATGGACCGCAGATCGATGGCGTAGCTCATCATCTCGGCCATGGGAACCTCGGCCTCCAGCACGGTCTCGCCGTCGCCGGTGGGGTTCATGCCCATGACGCGGCCCCGGCGCTTGTTCAGGTCACCCATGACGTCGCCCACGTAGTTGTCAGGCACCGTGACCTTCAGCTCACCGATGGGCTCCATCAGCACGGGCTTGGCCTCCGGCAGAGCGGCCTTGAAGGCCAGATTGGCGGCCAGCTTGAAAGCGATTTCGGAGGAGTCCACCGGGTGGTAGGAGCCGTCCACCAGCGTCGCCTTCAGGTACACCACGGGATAGCCCGCCAGCACGCCGTGCAGGCAGCTCTCACGCAGGCCCTTTTCCACGGCGGGGAAGTAGTTCTTTGGCACGGAGCCGCCGAACACGTTCTCAGCGAAGATCATATCCTCCTGTTCGGTCTGAGGCTCGAAGATGATATGCACGTCACCGAACTGGCCGCTGCCGCCGGTCTGCTTCTTATAGCGGCCCTGCTTGCGGACGGTGGAGCGGATCTTCTCACGGTAAGCCACTCTGGGAGCGGACAGCTCGGCATCCACGCCGAAGCGGCTCTTGAGCTTGGAGCACAGCACGTCGATCTGGATATCGCCGGCACCGGAGATCACGGTCTGGTGGGTCTCGGCGTTGTTGACCACATGGAAGGTGGGGTCCTCCTCGTTGAGCTTGTTGAGGCCGGTACCCAGCTTCTCCACCTCCTGCTTGGTCTTGGGGGAGATGGCACGGCTGTAGCAGGGCTGGGCATAATCCATGCCGTGGAGACGCACGATGCGCTTGGGGTCGCACAGGGTGTTGCCGGTCTTGACCTTATCCATCTTGCCGATGGCGCCGATGTCGCCGCAGCAGATCTCCTTGACCTCCTCGCCCTTCTTGCCCTTCATGATGTACAGGCGGCCCAGCTTCTCGGTGTTGCCGGTGGCGGGGTTATACAGGGCCATATCGCTGGTGATCCTGCCACGGAGCACCTTCACCATGGAGTACTTACCGTACTGGTCAGAGATGGTCTTAAAGACGATGGCAGCGGTGGGGCCGTTGGGATCGCAGGCCACCTCGACGTCGTTGCCGTCGTCATCCTGCGCCGTCTCAGCCGGCATATCTGTGGCCACGGGGACCAGATCCACGATGGTCTGCATCAGCATCTCCACGCCCAAGCCGGTGACGGCGGAGCCGCACAGCACCGGGCAAACGCTGCCGTCCCGGACGCCCAGCTTCAGGCCGCGGGCCATGTCCTCGGCGGACAGCTCCATGGTGTCGAAGAACTTCTCCATCAGCTCCTCGTCAGAGCCGGCGGCGGCCTCCATCAGTTCGGCCCGCAGGGCCTCCACCTCGTCGGCCATATCGGCAGGAATGGCGCAGGCAGCGACCTTGCCGCCCTTGACCTCGTAAGCGGTGTTATGCAGCAGATCCACGATGCCCGTGACCTTCTTGTTGCCGTCAATGACCGGGGCCACAATGGGAACCACGGACTGGCCGAACTTGCCCTTCAGAGCATCCAGGCAGGCCTGATAGTCGCTGTTGTCCTCGTCGGTGCGGTTGACGAAGATCATGCGGGGCTTCTTGCCCAGCAGCTTCCAGCTGCGCTCCATACCCACGGACAGGCCGTCCTTGGCGGCACCCACCAGCACGGCGCACTCGGCAGCACGGATGGCAGAAATGGCCTCGCCGGAGAAATCAAAGTTGCCGGGAGCGTCCATGACGTTGATGCGGACGTCCTTATATTTGACCGGGGCAAAGGCCAGAGAAATAGAGATCTGGCGCTTGATCTCCTCGGCGTCGTAGTCGCAGACGGTGTTGCCGTCGGCGGTACGGCCCAGACGATCCGTTCCCTTGGTCATGAAGAGCATCTGCTCGGCCAGCGTCGTCTTGCCGGAGCCACCGTGACCCAGCAGGCAGATGTTGCGAATGTCATTGGCAGTCATATACAGTATTCTCCCTTCGTTTGGTACGAATGCGCCGTCCGGCGCAGCCAGTCAATAAGGAGAGTATATACTATTTTTTTGCACTTGACAAATACAACTTTCAGCGTCTTTTTTGTGAAAAATGCCGGGAGAGCCTTTGGCTCTCCCGGCATGGGTATGGAATGGTATCAGTAGTGGCGCACCAGTCCTGCCAGCAGCAGCACCGTCAGCAGCCACAGCAGCAAAAAGCACAGGAAATTCAGGGCCGACAGAGCGGCAAAGGCCCCCACGGAGGTGAAATAATACGCCAGCAGCAGGCCCGACAGCCCGCCCAGCCACGACAGCACCGTTCCGTCCCGGACGGCACGCCGCATCCGGCGGCTGCCGATAACCGTTTCGGCAAAGGCCATCAGCCCGTCCCGGTAGATGATGGCGTGGGGCCGGCCACGGCCCTCCGTCAACTCCGACAGGGCCAGACGGGTGGAGATATCCGGGTACAGGGGCCGGGCGTCCAGCCGGAATTTCCGCTTCAGCAGCGCCGGAGTGATGTTGGCGCTGCGGGTGGCCAGCACCGGAGTGATGCGGTTGCGGCGCATGGCCCGCAGCGCCCACTCCACATTGCGGGAGGGCTGGTATTTGATGGCAAAGATGGCGATGAGCTGACCGTCCACCGCCAGAAAAACGCCGGTCTTGAGCTTCAGGTCACGAGGCAGGGACACATGGTGCTTTTTCATGAAATAGGCGCTGCCCATGGTGACAGATTCCCCACGGATGGTACCGCCGATGCCGCCGTCCTCGTAAAAACGCAGGTCCTCCAAATGCAGGTGGGTGCCGCCCTCGCTGGCCAGCAGCTGGTCAAACAGCGGCGTCAGCTGGCTTCCGGCGGCCTGTGCCGCCGTGGCGGCATAGGACACCACCTTGCCGATCTCCTCGCCGTACAGCTTCAGTCCGTTGAGGCTCACCGTTCCCGGTGGGAACAGGTCGTCATCCGTCACCACCATCCGCCGGGCGGCGGTGATGGCGGAGGCCCCGGCATAACCTGCCACGGCGCTGCCGCTGCGGTTCAGACGCCGGTTCAGCGATGACAGGGGCAGCGTTCCCGCCACCGGCAGAGCCAGCGGCAGTCCGCCGGACAGCAATGCCGACCAGATCCACAGGGGCCGCACCGGCTGCCCCTCCCCGCCGAAGCACACCACCGCCGCCAGAATGGAGGCAGCGGCCAGCGCCAGCGGTGTCAGGATGATCTGCCAGCGATAGGAGACATCCGGCTGGTGGGAGAGGCGGTAGAAGCCCTCCGCCGTTCCCTGCTGCTTGCAGGCCCCGGCGGGAGTCACGGATACGTTATAGGGCGGCTCACCCCCCAGATCGGCCAGCCGGAAGCCTGCGAGCCGGGCTTTGGCCGCCAGCAGCTGGCCCCACAGACACAGCAGCAGGGAGATGACCGGGACGGCCGCCAGCGGCAGCTGCTCCCCGCAGCCCAAGGCGGCGTAGACGCAGTCCCCCAAACACACCAGCGATGCCAGCAGCGCCGCCGTCTCGCAGGTGATGCGGCGCTGGGACAGCTGCTTGCGGGCGCTGCGCCAGACCCGGCCCGACAGGGCCAGTGCCAGCAGCAGCAATCCGCCGGGGATGATCCCCCGCAGCACGGGCAATGCCGCCCACAGCTGGGGAACATACAGTTCCAGCCCGTCCAGCACGGACAGCACCGTCAGCAACACCGCCTCCGGCAGCACGCACCAGCACTGGCGTTTTAAGCGGGCGCAGCGGCGCTTCTCGGCCCGGACGGCCACGTCCATATCCGGCTCCGGATCGGGTTCCGGCTCCGGCTGAGGCTCCTGCGGCTGCTCCCACAGAGTCTCCGTATCCTGCGGGATGGGGGTGGCGGTGCGTGGCCTTGTCAGCTTCTCCCACCAGTGCCGCAGCACCTCTCGCAGGGGTGGGCGTTCCTCCAGAATGCCGTCCTCCTGCTCCTCCAGCACAGAGGAGACCGTGTCGTTCATGATCCGCTCCAAGGAGACTTTAGGGGCCTCCTGCGGTTCCGGCGGTTCCGCTGATCCCTGCGGCTGCTCCGCCGTTTCCTGCTCCGGGGCCTTCTCCTCTGCGGGTACTTCTTCGGGGGCGGTCTCCGCCGCCGGTTTCCCGTCCTCCTCCGGTACCGGTTGGTGCGGGAAGTGGATGATCTGGGTTTCGGACGGCTGGTCCTCCTCCGGCAGCAGCGGGCCGCCGGAGGAAAATACCTCCTCCAGCACCTCCGCCGGGAAATCCATATCCACCGGGTCGGTGTCGGGGGTGAATCGCAGTCCTTCCGGCTGTTGGGTGGTTTTCACCGCAGCAGAGGTCTCCGGTTCAGCGTGGGGCTCCGGCTCTGCGGAAGCTTCCTGCTGAGCAGGGGCTTCTGCCGGAGCAGGCTCCGGGGAGTTTTCCTCCGCAGGCAGATCCTCCGTCCGGTACAGGTCGCTGCCGCTGCCGAACTCCGCCAGAATATCCTCCAGGGTAAACTCCGGTATTTCGTTGTGATCCTCTCGGTGTTCCATGGTACCTCTCTTTTAGATGCTCCGGGTCCTTACACGGTGCGCTGCCGCACCGCCTCATACAGCAAGATGGCAGCCGCCGCCGATGCGTTCAGGGAAGATATCCTCCCCCGCATGGGGATGCTCACCAGAAAATCGCAGTTTTCTGCCACCAAGCGGCTCATGCCGTCGCCCTCGGAGCCGATGACAATGGCCGCCGGGCCCTTGAGATCGGCGTCATAGAGCCGGGTCGTTCCCTCGGCGGCAGTGCCGAACACCCAGACGCCTTGCTTTTTCAGATCCTTCAGCAGGGACGGGATATTGGCCACCCGTGCCACCGGCATATAGCTGACGGCTCCGGCGGAGGTCTTGGCCACAATGGCCGTCAAACCGGCGCTGCGGCGTTTGGGGATGATGACCCCGTGGGCTCCGGCGCACTCGGCGGTGCGGAGGATGGCCCCCAGATTGTGGGGGTCGGAGATCTCATCGCAGACCACCAGCAGCGGCGGCTCCCCCTTGGCGGCGGCAGCGTCCAGCAGGCTCTGCACCGTCACATACTCCCGCACGGCGGCCAGCGCAATGACCCCCTGATGGGCGTGGGTGCGGCTCATGCCGTCCAGCTTCCGCCGGTCGGCCTCCACCACCACGATGCCCTGGGCCCGTGCCTTGGAGGCGATGTGGCCCAAGGTCTTGTCCGTCTCCCCCTTGGCCAGATAGATCTTATCCATGGCCGTTCCGGCCCGCAGGGCCTCGATCACGGCGTTGCGGCCCTCGATGATGCCGTCCGCCTCTGCCTCCGGCCGTCTCTGTTCGTTGTCTCTCATAGGAATTTTCCTCGCAATGCATACATAATTGGTTTCAGTATACCATACTCTGGCCGGGAGATAAAGCGCCATTCATAGAAATTTTACAGGAAAATTCCCGCCGTTCGCCTTGTGAAGATATCCGAATTGTGATATACTACACGGAAATTAAAGCACTTCTGCGCCCCGCCCGGCGGGGCTGCATGGAAGGAGACCGACATGGATCCCAACAACAAGAAAGACCAGAAAAATAACCAAAACCGCAACCGCAATATGCGGGGGGTGGTGACCCTCATCATCTGGGCGCTGGTGCTGACGGTGGTGTTCAACTATATCAACGCTTACAGCAACAATCTCACCAAGCGGGCCAGCAGCCATGAGATCCCGTACAGCCAGCTCATCGACCTCATTCAGGAGGATCAGGTGGCGGAGCTGAAGATCGAGAAGGGCGTCCTGTATGCCACCCCCGTGGACGGCTACGTCTACACCGAGGAGGCCGCCGATAAGAACAAGGAACCCAAGAGCTATACCCAGAGCGAGAAAACGCCTCTGATCCTGTATACCACCGCTCTCAACGACGCCAGCCTCCTGCCTCTGCTGGAGGAGCACAACGTCAAGTACACCAGCCCCGTCCAGACCCAGATGAGCCCCATTCTGGAGTTCATGATCGCCTATATCCTGCCGGTGATCGTCATGGTGGCCCTGTTCATGCTGGTGATGCGGATCATGGCAAAAAACGGCGGCGGTATCGGCGGCATCGGCAGCGTGGGCAAGTCCAACGCCAAGGTGTATATGGAGAAGTCCACCGGTGTCACCTTCAAGGACGTGGCCGGTCAGGACGAGGCCAAGGAGTCGCTGGAGGAGATCATCGACTTCCTCCACAATCCTCAGAAGTACACGGCCATCGGTGCAAGACTGCCCAAGGGCGCTCTGCTGGTGGGCTCTCCCGGTACCGGCAAGACTTTGCTTGCCAAGGCCGTGGCCGGCGAGGCCAACGTCCCCTTCTTCTCCATCTCCGGCTCGGACTTTGTGGAGATGTTCGTGGGCGTGGGCGCCTCCCGTGTCCGTGACCTGTTCAAGGAGGCCGCCAAGGTGGCTCCCTGCATCATCTTCATCGACGAGATCGACACCATCGGCAAATCCCGTGACGGCGGCCGCTTCGGCGGCGGCAACGACGAGCGGGAGCAGACCCTGAACCAGCTGC
>OGYA01000624.1_pt1 | contig 27692 bp, 20 predicted proteins | sample 1576401 | NCBI WGS metagenome assembly OGYA01 (sample SAMEA3541485, study PRJEB24748) | human gut metagenome | biome: human gut; feature: human-associated habitat; material: faeces | place: China | collected 2012 | reverse complement strand
GGAGGCATGGAGGGAATCCGCTGCCCTGGCTGAGGCCTTCGGATTGCCGGTCCTGCCCCATTATTATAAGGATTACGATGTCCCGTTGCTGTGCACGGTCAGGAGTCCTTATGGAGCAGAGTCCTTTGACTGGATTGACGGCATCATAGATAATGCCATGGAGATAGAAAACGGATTTGCCAGTCCCAGGGAAGGGGACGGATGGGGATTTCGTTTCAGGGAGGAGTGTATGACAGAAGTATAGGAATTGAGTTGGGATTTGCCGCCGGACAGGAACTGATATCACATCGGTTTTCCCTGTACGGCGTTTTTTTTCGTTTACGGGTCCGTTAAAATAATTGCAATACTGGAATATCATTCCTTGAAACAAGGTACTTTATATGATAAAATGGGGAAAGAATTCATGCAAAGTGAAAAACTCGTAACAAAGGAGAACATTATGATAAGCCAGTTAATTGAAAAAATAAAGAAAACCAATGCCCCAATCTGCGTAGGACTGGATCCCATGCTGTCCTATGTGCCGGAACATGTGGTAAAGAAATCCCTGGATGCTTACGGAGAGACACTGGAGGGGGCTGCTGATGCCATCTGGCAGTTTAATAAGGAAATCATTGACCATACATTTGACCTGATTCCGGCTGTAAAGCCGCAGATTGCCATGTATGAGCAGTTCGGCATCGAAGGACTGACCGTATATAAGAGGACTGTGGACTACTGCCATGAAAAGGGACTGATTGTTATTGGCGACGCCAAGAGAGGCGATATCGGCTCCACATCCGCTGCCTATGCAGCAGGCCATCTTGGCAGGGTGCAGGTGGGAAGCAAATCCTTAAGCGGATTCAATGTGGATATACTTACTGTAAACCCATATCTGGGAACAGACGGCGTGAAGCCATTTGTGGATGTATGCAGGAGTGAGGACAAGGGTCTTTTCGTTCTGGTCAAGACCTCCAATCCGTCCAGCGGCGAATTCCAGGACCGCCTGATTGACGGTAAGCCCCTCTATGAGTGGGTGGCCGCCAAAGTGGAGGAGTGGGGTGCCGGCTGTATGGACGGTGAGTACAGCAATGTGGGCGCTGTTGTAGGTGCCACCTATCCTGAGATGAGCGAGATTCTGAGAAAGCTCATGCCCCACACCTATTTCCTGGTACCCGGATACGGGGCACAGGGAGGAACAGCCGCTGACCTGAAGCATTGTTTTAACCAGGACGGGCTTGGCGCTGTGGTTAACTCCTCCAGAGGAATCATTGCGGCTTACAAACAGGAAAAGTATAAGAACTTCGGGCCGGAGCACTTCGGCGAGGCATCCAGACAGGCAGTGATTGACATGGTTGCTGATATCAGCAGCGTACTGTAAGAGACAGGAGATTCATGTTATGGCAAAAGTGAAAATAACAGCAGCCGTCACGCTCCAGGAGCAGCTGGCTGCCGATATATACGATATGAGGATAAAAGCGCCTGAGATAGCGGAGTCAGCAGTTCCGGGCCAGTTTGTATCCCTTTATTCAAAAGACGGGGCCAGGATTCTTCCGCGTCCCATCAGTTTGTGCGGCATTGATAAGGAAAAGGGAGAGCTGAGGCTGGTGTACCGCATTGCGGGGGAAGGCACGAAGGAGTTTTCCGGGCTCACGGCAGGCGATACCATTGATGTCCTGGGACCTCTGGGCAATGGGTTTCCCCTGGAGGCTGGAAAAAAGGCATTTCTGATAGGCGGAGGCATCGGTGTTCCGCCTATGCTGGAACTGGCAAAAGCTCTTCATGAGCTTAACAAGGACGAAGAGGACAATCTGGTCCAGTCCGTGCTGGGATACAGAGACAGCCAGATGTTCCTAAAGGATGAATTTGAGGCATACGGTCCGGTATACGCAGCCACGGAGGACGGAAGCTTCGGAACCAGCGGAAATGTGCTGGACGCTATCCGCGAGCAGGGCCTTACGGCGGATGTCATTTACGCCTGCGGTCCCACTCCCATGCTCCGGGCACTGAAGGCATATGCGGCCGAAAAGGGGCTGGAGTGCTGGCTTTCCCTGGAAGAGAAGATGGCCTGCGGAGTAGGCGCCTGTCTGGCCTGTGTGTGCCGGTCCAAAGAAGTGGATGACCATTCACAGGTACACAATAAGCGTATATGCAAGGACGGTCCTGTGTTTAGGGCAGATGAGATTGAGCTGTAGGCATGTATAGGTGAAAGATAGCGAGGTACCGTTTAGATGAATATGAGTGTAAATATTGCCGGTGTGGAATTTAAGAATCCGGTAATGGAAGCGTCGGGCACATTTGGTTCCGGCATGGAATACAGTGAGTTTGTGGATTTAAACCGTCTGGGCGCAGTGGTTACCAAGGGTGTGGCAAGTGTGCCGTGGCCGGGCAACCCCACTCCCAGGATAGCGGAAGTATACGGCGGCATGCTCAATGCCATCGGCCTTCAGAATCCGGGCATTGACGTGTTCACAAAGAGGGATCTTCCCTTTTTAAAACAGTATGACACGAAAATCGTGGTCAATGTCTGCGGAAAGACCACGGAGGAATATATTGATGTGGTGGAGCGTCTTGGGGACCAGCCGGTGGATATGCTGGAAATTAATATATCCTGTCCCAATGTAAAAGAAGGCGGTATCGCTTTCGGCCAGGACCCAAAGGCGGTGGAGGCCATTACCAGGGAGGTAAAGGCACATGCAAGGCAGCCCATCATCATGAAGCTGAGCCCCAACGTGACGGATATCACTGTCATGGCCAGGGCGGCAGAGGCTGGCGGGGCAGATGCCATTTCATTAATTAATACCCTTACAGGCATGAAGATTGACATTCACAAAAGGACATTCGCGCTGGCCAACAGGACAGGAGGACTGTCTGGTCCTGCTGTGAAGCCGGTGGCTGTGCGCATGGTATACCAGGTTGCCCAGGCAGTGAAGGTTCCCATCATCGGCATGGGAGGAATCAGAAATGCAGATGACGCCCTGGAGTTCATACTGGCAGGCGCCACGGCTGTTGCCATCGGCACGGCCAATTTCCATAACCCCTATGCCACGGTGGAGACTGTGGATGGAATCCGGGCATATATGGAAACGTACGGTATCGGAGATATCCGGGACCTTATAGGGGCTGTGAGGTAGCACCGGCAGGGTAAGGCAGTGATAAAAGGCAGTGATAAAAGACAGTGACAAAGGCAGTTTAAAAAAGGCAGCAGCAAAAGAATTACAGAGCGGTTAAACGGCCCGTAAATACAGGAGGTTTAAGGAAGATGGAAAACTATAAGCAGGAATTTATAGATTTTATGGTGGAAAGCAGTGTGCTAAAATTTGGCGACTTCACATTAAAGAGCGGACGTAAGTCCCCGTTTTTCATGAATGCGGGAAGCTATGTCACAGGAACCCAGCTGAGAAAATTAGGAGAGTACTACGCAAAGGCCATCCATGACAATTTCGGACTGGATTTTGATGTGCTCTTTGGGCCGGCTTATAAGGGGATTCCCTTAAGCGTGGCAACCACCATGGCAATCAGCGAGCTGTACGGAAAAGACATCCGTTACTGCTCCAACCGCAAGGAGGTCAAGGACCACGGCGATACAGGCATCCTTTTGGGCAGTCCTATCAAGGACGGGGACAAGGTAGTTATCATCGAGGATGTGACCACTTCCGGCAAGTCCATCGAGGAGACATTCCCCATCATCAAGGCCCAGGGAGATGTGGAAATCAAGGGACTCATGGTTTCTTTAAACCGTATGGAGCGCGGCAAAGGCACCAGGAGCGCTCTGGATGAGATTAAGGATTTATACGGTTTCCCCACTGCCGCCATCGTTTCCATGGCAGATGTGGTGGAGCACCTCTATAATAAAGAAATAAATGGCAAGGTAGTCATCGACGATCAGATAAAGGCAGCCATCGACGCTTACTATGAGCAGTATGGAGCCCAGGCATAATGATGTTTCCAGGAAGAAAGGCGATGAATATGGAGAGAGTGTATAAAACCATGCGTAACACAGGGGCTGGCTGCATAGCGATAGGAGTCATCATAGCAGTGACCGGCCTTACGGTTGGAATCATTTCCATTGTAAATGGAGCGCTGCTGCTGAAACGAAAATCCGAAATTGAATTTTAGTAAGCGGGGCTGACAATGATAAGAAATACAACAAAGCGTCAAAAGCTGGGCTGGGTATTATTCATACTGTATCTTTGCTTTCTGGCGTATTTCATGTTTTTTTCAGAATCCTTCGGGCGCACAGACACTGACAGGGGGTACCAGTATAATCTGGTGCCCTTTAAGGAAATTACGCGGTATTTCCGGTATTATGACGTGTTGGGACCCACATTGTTCATGATTAACATGATAGGAAATGTGGCGGCCTTCATGCCTTTTGGGTTCTTTCTCCCCATTATCAGCAGACGCAGCAAAAAGTGGTACAACACGGTTATGTTCGGCTTTGTTTTCAGTCTGATGTTAGAGACTCTGCAGCTGGTGTTCAAGGTGGGAAGCTTTGATGTGGATGATATGCTGCTCAACACCCTGGGAGCAGCCGCAGGTTATCTGTGTTACCGCCTGGTACAATGGACCCGGTGCAAATTGAGAAAAAGGAGGCTTTCCCGTTGAGGCAGATTGGCGATAAGGTATCGTATGTTAGAAATCCTTTTGCAAGAAACAGCTACTATTGTCTGACACTGGCAGTGCTGGGACTGGCTTTAGGCACGGCCAGCATGTATCTGTCTGTGGCCAGGGCGGGCCAGGGAGGCCTGAATACAGGGGCTTACGGCTTTTCCAGCCTTGCTGCAGCCCTTATGGGGCTGTGGTACGGTGTGCGCTCATTTATGGAAAAGGACCGCAATTACATACTGGCGAAAATAGGAATCAGTATCTGCGTGGTGCTGGTCATCGTGTGGGCTGTGATTATCGTAACCGGTATTGTAAGATAGATGGGAGTAAATGCAGATGGATTACAGAATCTTATTACAGGAAGAGAATGATGCCGTAAGGGAGCGCTACGAATTGTCCATGGAGCGTATCAGGTCCATGGATACAGAGGAGATGGGGCTGCCTTACGGCTGTTATTTTAAGAAGGTTTCGGCTTTTATCCGCAGGATAGAGAGACTGGCAAAGCGGGTGGAAGAAACCGGTTTAAGCGGGGAGGACGGGCTGGAGGGGACTTCTTTGACCCTGGAGGCGCTGCAGGAGGAAAATTACGCCCTGTACCAGGACATTCTGCCTGAAAATTACAGGGAGAGCTTTGCCAATCCGGATTACGCGGTGGAGGTTTTGGGGGATGGCTACGGCCAGCTTTTATCCTTTCTCTATACGGAAATCCGGGCTGATATTGTATATGCCTTTGAGATGCGGCTTATGAATATCACCATACTGAATGAGCTGTTCCTGGAAGTGTATAACCTTTTTGCCCAGGCATGGGAGGAGGGAAAAAATGCGCCTCTGGAGCAGCTGATTAAGGATTCCCTGTACTGGTTTGTCAGCGACTATGCGGAGGTCACCGTGGACTGGCGGATTCGGGAGGGACTGGATCCGGCCCTTTCCTTTGGAACAGATATCGTGATGAAGCGGGATTTGACTGATTTGCGGTATCTCTATGCCTATGGGGAATATGTTTCGGAGACAGAGATAAAGCTTGCCTCTTTCATGAACAGTCTTCCCCAGGAGACCATTGACCAGATGGCATCCACTTATACGGAAGGATTCAGGAAGGGGTTTCAGGTCATGGGCAGGGACCTGAAGAAAAAACGAACCGTTGTGGTGGAATTCCAGCTGGGCTTTGAGCGGATGATCCGCAGGGCGTTGGAGTACTTCCGGGAGATGGGACTTGAACCCATCTGTTACAGGGCAGCGGTGGAGTCCGTGAACCGCAGGGCGAACGGACGCAGGGGATATTACGGCACATCTCCCAATAAGCAGTACGATTATGACCATCGTTATGACAGCGCCCTTTATATGGGCAATGCTTTTAAGGAGAGAAAGCTGGCCGTTCTGCGGTCCGCCTATGAGACCTACCGGAAGGAAGCCGCCTGGTGCGCGGGCCCTGCCCTGGTGGAGACATTTGGTGAGGAAGGCTTTGCTCCTGAGAATAAAAAAGCGGCCCTGGCCCTCAACGCCCATCAGGAGGCGCTGACCCTGGCTTATGCCAATGAATCCAGGCAGATTGTAAATCAATATATGCCGGGAGACGAGACCAGCTTCACCATCATTGCCTTTCCCAAACCAGAGATTGGGCCGGATTTCGAGGCTGTTTTCAGGGAAACCATCCGGATCAATACACTGGATTATGAGAAGTACCAGAAAATACAGCAGTGTATCATCCAGGCACTGGATGAGGCCGGCTATGTGCTCATAACAGGCCGTGACGGCAATGAGACATCCATGAAAGTGGCTCTCCATCCCTTAAGGGACAGGGAAAAGGAGACTAATTTCGAGAACTGTGTGTCTGATGTGAACATTCCGTTGGGAGAGGTTTTTACATCCCCCATATTGAAGGGGACAGAAGGACTGCTGCACGTAAAGAATGTTTATGTGGAGGATTATCAGTTCAGGAATCTGCGCATGGTGTTTAAGGATGGTAAGGTGACGGAGTATTCCTGCGGGAATTTTGAGGACGCGGGGGCTGCCGGGGACGCTGGAAATGATAAGGCTGCCGGAAATGATAAGGACGCCGGGGCTGCCGGGGACGCCCGCAGACAGGGCCAGGCCCTTGTGAAGCAGGTCATTATGCGAAACCATGACTGGCTGCCTTTGGGCGAGTTCGCCATCGGTACCAATACTACGGCCTATGCCGTGGCCAGAAGGTTTTCCATTGGCGATAAGCTGCCTATCCTTATTGCCGAAAAGATGGGGCCTCATTTCGCAGTGGGTGATACTTGCTACAGCTTTGCTGAGGATTCGCCCATGTATAATCCTGACGGCAGGGAGGTCATTGCCAGAGACAATGAGATATCCCTTCTCAGAAAGACAGATATGTCCAAGGCATATTTCAGCTGTCATACGGATATCACCATTCCCTACTCGGAATTAGGGGATATAAAGGCTGTCAGGGCAGATGGAAGCCGGATTGATATTATCCGTCAGGGCAGGTTTGTGCTGGAAGGCACAGAGGAGTTAAATGAGGCTCTGGATGAAGCGGATGACGGCGCGGCCGGGTTAGATTGTGAATAACAGTATGATTCGATGATGGATGAGGGAGACACTGCTCCGGTTGTGGGGGAGGGTGTGCTCTATATTAAAAAATCACTTGTACAATCCAATTCATGGATGGAACAAGTGATTTTTTCTGCTATACTAGATAAAAGGAAATAAAAAGGAAAATAAAAAGAAAAAGGAAACAATTTTCCTGTGACCCCGAAACAGAAATGGTTCCTGCGTATTCTATGGTAAATGGAGGTGATATCTTGGGGGAAGAGTACCAGATAGTCCGTTTGGTCTATGAGGCAAAGAAGAGTCCGGAAGCTGCTGACAGCCTGATTAGCCAGTATATGAATTTCATACAGGCAGAGACAGTCCGCTTTACCCAGGGAGCTCCAACCCAGGTCAGGGAGGACCAGCTTAGTGTGGCCATGTTTGCCTTTTATGAGGCGGTCCAGGGGTATGAGCGGGGAAGAGGCGCGTTCCTGCCTTATGCTGCCGCGTCCATACGCAACCGGCTCATAGACTACATCAGGAGAGAGGGGCGCCATCAGGGATTGGTTTCCTTTGATGCCCCGGCAGGACAGGAGGATGATTCCCATGCCCTATTGGAAGTAACGCCTGATGAGAAAAACGGAATCCAGCTGTGGAATGTGAGAACGGCTACCAGGGAGGAGCTGGATGAGTTCCGAAGGAATCTGTCTGAGTATGGCATCAGTCTGTCTGATGTGGCGGATAACTGCCCCCGGCAGGACCGTACCCTCAGGGCATGCCACAAAGTGCTGGAGGCTGCCAGGAGCCATCCCAGGCTGCTGGAACACCTGATACAGAACCGCAAACTTCCCATTGCGGAGCTGGCAGAGCTGTCCGGCGTATCCAGAAAGACCATGGAACGGCACCGGACGTATCTGGTTGCCATTTTGCTGGCTTATACCAACGGATATGAAATCATCCGGGGACATCTGTGTCAGATATCACCGGGAAAGGAGGGAACCGTATGACTTATCTTGTAATGGAGTGCCATCCGTCATATGCCATTGTCCTTGACAATGAAGGCAGAATGATAAAGGCTGCCAATATGGGTTACCAGGAGGGCCAGGTGGTAGGAGAGATAATTGCCCGGCAGACACCAAAGGCTCCCATCCTGTTCCGTCTTGCTCCGCTGGCCGCGGCTGCCTGCCTGTGCCTGGCTGTATTGGGAGGCGGGGCCTATGGCGCATACGGAATGCCGTATGGTACAGTGGAGGTGAGAATCAATCCGGATGTGAAAATGTCTGTGAGTTATATGGATCGCGTAGTTGGCCTGGAAGGTGTGAATGAGGACGGAAAAAAACTCATTGACCAGGTGTCATATAAGGGAAGAAACTCAGAATATATGACAGGTATACTGGTGGAACGGGCCATGGAAATGGGTTATCTGACCGAAGGAGGGACCGTATATGTGGCGGCATCCGGCGGGAGCGAGCGCTGGAAGGCAAAACGGGCCGATGCCATACGCACAGGGCTGGACACCCTTTTAAAGGATAGTATTCCGGTGGAAGTCCATGTGGAAAGCATAGGAAAGGACATCCCCCCCGCAGCCGCCCCCCATCATAAGGGTGAGATACCCGGAGGAACAGGAGGGGATAAGCCGGCATTCATCGGGATGCCTCCGGGAGGAACGGGGGAAGATGCAGACGGCAATGGTGAAGATGACAGGGACGAGGATGAGCGTGGGGATGACACTGAAAATGATGATGAAGAAAATGATGCTGACCCCGATAAGTATGATGAAGATGATGGCGATGACAGGGAGGAAGATGCCGGTAAAGATAAAGCTGGTGATACGGATGACGGCAGGGACGATGACGACAAAGACGATACGGATGACAGAGATGATGATATCAAAAAAGCCAGGGATAAATCCGGCAGAAACAATGTGGTGAGACAAAGCAGCGGTGCAGACGATGATAAGGATATGGATGATTCGGATGAAAGAGATAATGGGAAGGCCGGAAATGGATTAAATGATAACAGAGACCGGGACGAAGATGACGGCGGGGAGCATTCTGACCAGGACGATTCCGATGAAGGAGACTCTGATGAAGACGATATCGACGAAAACGATTCCCAAGAAGAGGATAACGACGGGCATGAGGATGGAGAAGATGATAAGGACGAAGATGAGGACGACGATGACTGATATCATGTGCTGGTCATGCAGCGTGTTATGTAACGTAAGAAAATAGAAGAGATGCTGCCGGGCGGAAATACCGCCAAATGACTACGGTATGGCCAAAAGCAGGACGGAACCAGATGGGCTGGGATATACTCCATCTGGTTCCGTCTTTATGTTATTACCTGCGGCACAACAAAAGCCGCGGCGTATTTATGGAGAAGAGTAATCCCCAATGTGTATTATGCGGTTTGCCCAGCTGCGGTAAAAGGATTCCTCATGGGAAACCAACAGTATGGTTCCGGGAAAGCTCTTAAGAGCTGCCTGCAGTGAATCCTTGGCCTGGATATCCAGGTGGTTAGTGGGTTCATCCAAAATCAAAAAGTTGCAGGGACTAAGCGTCAGAAGGCATAATTTGACCTTTGCCTGTTCGCCGCCGCTTAATGTGCCCATGGGCTGCACGGCCTGCCGGCTTAGAACCCCGCATCGGGTAAGATGCTGGCGTATCTTCTTAAGCGTGAGCTTCGGGTAGGCATTGGAGACAATTTGGACAGGAGTCAATGTATCATTTTCCCAGCTGAAATCCTGTCCGAAATATCCGATTGTAACCTGCTGTGAAAAAGCGAAGACCCCATCCAGGGGATTCAGGCTTCCCGTCAATGTTTTCAGCAGGGTGGATTTCCCGATGCCGTTAAAACCAGTGACCACCACCTTCTGTCCTCCGGTTACGGAAAAATCCAGATGGGACAAAATGGGATAATCATACCCCACAGATAAACGCTTTACGGACAAATGCAGGCATTTGGTCAAGGGAAGGCATTGGAAACAGAATTCCGGTTTGATTTCCTTTTGTTCCAGGGCCACCAGCTTATCCATGCGGTCCAGCTGCTTCTGCCGTCCGCGGGCCATCTGTGCTTTCCTGCCGGCTATGTTCTTCCGTATGAACTCCTCTGTTTTTTTGATTTCTTTTTGCTGCGCATTGTACTGCCTTATATGGTCCTCGCGCAGAAATGCCTTCTTTTTCAGAAACTCCGTATAGCTGCCGTAATACTTGGACAGCCTGCCGTTGTCTATATCGCAGATACGTGTGCATATCCGCTCCAGAAATGTGCGGTCATGTGAGACAACCATAAAGGCATTTTCAATCGCCGAAAGATAACCGCCCAGCCATTCCACATGTTCCTTGTCAAGGAAATTAGTTGGTTCATCCAGGAGAAGGACGTCCGGTTTTACCAAGAGAAGCTTGGCCAGGATGACCTTGGCTCTCTGGCCTTGACTCATGTCCTTAAGAGGACGGGACAAACCGATTGAGACCAGTCCCAGACCGGAAACCACCTGGGCAATATGGGTATCAATGGAGTAGAAACCGCTGCGCTCCAACTGCTCCTGAAAAAGTGATGCCTGGTTCAGAACCTCCATATTGCAGGATAATGCGGCCTCGTCATAAAGACGATTTATTTTGGCTTCAAGCTCATATAGGCTGCGAAAGGATGATTTTAAAAACTGCTCCATGGTCAAAACGTGATTGGTACAGGCATACTGGTCCAGATAACCAATGGTAATGCCCGGCTGCCAGGACACGCGGCCTGAATCAGGGATGACCTGTTCCGTGCATATTTTGATAAGCGTACTTTTGCCGGTTCCGTTCTGACCCACAATCCCCATATGTTCACCACGGTTAAGGGAAAGATCGGAATCACTGTAAAGGCGGCTGTCCCCATAAGAATGGGAAAGTCCTGTTATGTCTAATAAACTCATAATTGAAACACTCCTTTTATATTTAATGGTGCTGCGCTGTATTGTAATGTATGGATGAGCGGTGAAAGCTGTATGGGAGGTGAAAGCTGTATGGGAGGAAACCGTATTGTTTGTAACCGGACAAAAAAAGGCAGAAGGTAGATGCCAAATTTGCACCTGCCTTCTGCCGTATTACAAAATCATACGATTTCCTCACATTACAAAAGGCCATGGACAAAACATTGTCCATAGCCTTTTATGCACGGATAACCACGGGAAAAAAGAGCAATCAAACCGACGGCAGCCTACACTGCTGCCTCCAGTCCATTACTCAGTTTCCCGATGAAATCACGAAAGCGCATAAAATACGCCATACTCTGTACAATGTTTCATCGGTATGAATTGTACAGAGATCTCTTTCTTCCGAGGTTGATTTAATATATAAAAGCCCATACCTGCCTCTCCTTCATTACAATGCGGCAACTATATCACAGCCAACTGCATTTGTCAATATTTTGGCAGCAGCAATGAGAAGGGAAATAAAATAAAATTTTTTGTCCGCGACCCCGGTTTTACATTTTGTCTCACGTATTCTACGGATGTAGATAAATAAATCACAGCAGACAGGAGGAAAATAATTATGACGGCAAAGAGGATTAAAAAGGCAGCTATATTGGTGTGTGCAGGTTTCATGGCCCTTTCTCTGCCTGGTGTGGGCAGCACGGCACTGGGTGCGCCCTCCAACAGGGAAACAAGGATTCAGGAAGAAACATGGGGACGTGTGTTCCTCAGCGCAGGTCCGAAGATATCCCTTTCCTATGACAGGGAAGGAGAGGTCCTGGAGGCAAAAGGACTGAATCAGGACGGACGAAAATTATTAGAGGGGGCAGGGAATTTTGCCGGTGCGGACTGTGATACAGCTGTACGCAGACTGGTAAAGCGTATGGATGATAAGGGATGGTTCCGCGGAGACAAAAATGAGAAAGAGCTGCTCATTGAGTCTGAAAAAGGATCTGTTTATCCCAGGGCCGACTTCATGAAAGAGATAGAAGAGGCTGCATGGGAAGCAATAAACAAAAACGGCATTGATATCACCATAACACTTAAGGATAACGGGAAACAGTCAGAACAGTTATATATAGGGAAGAATGAGGCGAAGCGGATCGCCATAAAGGAATTGGGGCTGAAGGAAAATGAACTGACCTACAAGGGATGTGACCTGGACGACGGTGTTTATGAATTGAGGTTTCTGGTAAATGGAAGGAAACTCGAGGTGGATGTAAATGCCGCTACAGGCAGGATTGCGGATGTGGACTGGGACAATGATACGGGAGCCTGGGATGATGACCGGTTTGACGATGATGACCGGTTTGACGATGATGACCGATTTGACGATGATGACCGATTTGATGATGATGACCGATTTGATGATGATGACCGTTTTGATGATGATGACCGGTTTGACGATGATGACCGGTTTGATGATGACGACCACGATGATGATGACGATGACCGGCACGATGATGACCACGATGGCAATGACTACGATGACTGATGGATGATTGAGATTTTTAATGCCCGGCTAAGACGGCAGCGTGCAATGGAAGTTACGGATGATAGAATGTAATGCTGAGGTGCAATGTGTGATAATACTGAAGAAAGCCGCAGAGAAGTATGATTACTGATGCCAAGGAAAACATAATGATAAATTTTATATTTCTGGAATTGAGATAATGTTTGGAATTTATCAGCAGGCAATAGGATACCGGAAAGAAACTTGAAGGATTTTGCAGGGGAATGTACGGCGGACCCATATGGGCTCCATACCGGCATTCCCCTGCGTATTTTGTTCACCAGCCTGTGTCGGAAATGATAGCCTGGCTGATAGATGCAGGAACCAGGCAGTTTTAGGCAGATACATTATAAAAACAATTTAAAATGCAGAAGACTTTTTTCAAGTTTTATATTGACGGCATACGCATTTCCTAGTATTATGATTATAAGTAGAATTGAGCTATATAAAGATACTTATAAGAAAAACTAATAATAATTATCTACAAGGATAATGAGCTTTAGAAAAGGAGAATGAACAATGGCAAAAGTAGGAATTGTAATGGGAAGCGACTCTGATATGCCTATTATGGCAAAGGCAGCTGAGATTCTGGACAAGCTGGGCATTGATTACGAGATGACAATTATTTCCGCACACAGGGAGCCTGATGTATTCTTTGACTGGGCAAAGGCAGCTGAGGATAAGGGCTTTAAGGTTATCATAGCAGGTGCAGGCAAGGCTGCACATCTTCCCGGTATGTGCGCGGCCATTTTCCCTATGCCGGTCATTGGAATTCCTATGAAGACATCTGACCTGGGCGGTGTGGATTCACTGTATTCCATCGTGCAGATGCCAAGCGGTATCCCGGTGGCAACCGTGGCTATTAATGGCGGTGCCAACGCCGGAATCCTGGCGGCAAAGATACTGGCCACCTCCGATGCGGAGCTGCTTGCAAAGCTGAAAGCGTATTCCGAAAGCCTGAAGAACGATGTGGTGAAAAAGGCTGAGAAGCTGGAGCAGGTGGGCTATAAGAAATATCTTGCACAGATGAAATAAGACAGATTAAAGGAAACGGGCAAAGGAAATATCCAGCTAAATATAAAAGGGAAATAAAAGGAAATTTTAAAGGGAAATCAAATGAAATAGCAGATAAGAGAGGATAGAAACCATGATGGATTACAAGAAGGCCGGAGTTGATATTGAGGCAGGCTATAAATCAGTGGAACTGATGAAGGAATATGTAAAGGGAACCATGCGCCCTGAGGTATTAGGCGGCCTGGGCGGATTTTCAGGAGCATTTTCCATGTCCGCGTTCAAAGGGATGGAGGAGCCTACTCTGCTGTCCGGTACGGACGGCGTGGGAACCAAGCTGAAACTGGCATTCCTGATGGATAAGCATGACACGGTGGGAATCGACTGTGTGGCTATGTGTGTCAACGACGTGGCCTGCGCTGGCGGTGAGCCTCTGTTCTTCCTGGATTATATTGCCTGCGGAAAGAATGTTCCGGAGAAAATCGCTACAATTGTAAAAGGCGTGGCTGAGGGATGCAGGCAGTCCGGCTCTGCACTGATTGGCGGAGAAACAGCAGAGATGCCGGGCTTTTATCCGGAGGATGAGTACGACCTGGCAGGATTCTCAGTTGGTATTGTTGATAAGAAGGACCTGATTACAGGCGAAAACCTGTGTGCAGGAGATGTTCTGATTGGAATGGCCTCTTCCGGTGTACACAGCAATGGTTTTTCACTGGTGCGCAAGGTATTTGAGAAGGAGCTGACAAAGGAAGGCCTGAATACATATTATGATGAGCTGGGGACTACCCTGGGCGAGGCGTTGATTGCCCCCACCAGGATTTATGTGAAGGCCCTGAGAAACGTAAAGGAAGCAGGCGTTACCGTAAAGGCGTGCAGCCACATCACCGGCGGCGGCTTCTATGAGAATATTCCGCGTATGTTAAAAGACGGCGTGAAGGCTGTCATCAGAAAGGACAGCTATCCCGTTCCTCCAGTATTCAAGCTGCTGGCTGAAAAAGGGCGGATTGAAGAGCAGATGATGTATAATACCTATAATATGGGATTGGGTATGATAGTGGCCGTTAATCCTGCTGATGTGGAGAAAACCATGGAAGCCATGAAGGCGGCGGGCGAAGCTCCTTATGTAGTGGGCTCCATTGAAAAAGGAGAGAAGGGTGTATCCTTATGCTAAGAGTGGGCGTACTGGTATCCGGAGGCGGAACCAATCTTCAGGCAATTTTGGACGCCGTGGATCATGGTGATATTACCAATGCAGAGGTATCTGTGGTCATCAGCAATAATCCGGGAGCCTATGCTCTGGAGAGAGCCAGAAAGCATGGGATCCGGGCTGTCTGCATTTCTCCAAAACAGTTTCCCTCCAGGGACGCGTTCAACCAGGCATTTCTTGCCAAAATAGATGAATATGATTTGGATTTGATTGTACTGGCCGGATTCCTGGTGATGATTCCGGCGGCCATGACTGAGAAGTATAAAGGGCGTATCATCAATATCCATCCATCCCTGATTCCCTCTTTCTGCGGTGTGGGTTACTATGGACTTAAGGTTCATGAGGCAGCCCTGGCCAGAGGCGTGAAGGTGACAGGGGCTACGGTCCACTATGTGGACGGGGGCATGGATACCGGCCCCATTATCCTCCAAAAGGCAGTGGAAGTGGAGGAAGGGGATACCCCGGAAATCCTGCAAAGAAGGGTTATGGAGCAGGCAGAGTGGGTAATCCTTCCTAAAGCAATCAACATGATTGCCAATGGGCAGTAACATCTCTTTGACAGTAGCGCACGCCATGTGTGCCATGTTTTCAAAATAAGGAGGAACGTCATGAAAGTATTGATAGTAGGCGGCGGCGGTCGTGAACATGCAATTGCATGGAAGATATCACAGAGCCCGAAGGTGGAGAAGTTATACTGCGCTCCCGGCAATGCGGGCATTGCCAAGGTGGCTGAATGCGTTGATATCGGTGTCATGGACTTTGAGAAGCTGGTCGCATTTGCCGGAGAGCAGGCCATTGATTTGGTGGTGGTAGGACCAGATGACCCGCTGGCAGCCGGTGCTGTGGACGCATTTGAAAATGCGGGCATCCGTGTGTTCGGCCCCAGGAAAAATGCTGCCATACTGGAAGCTTCCAAGGCATTTTCCAAGGATTTGATGAAGAAGTACAACATCCCTTCTGCCGCTTATGAGACCTTTGATTCTCCGGAAGCAGCCCTTGCATACCTGGAGACGGCTCCCATGCCTATCGTGCTGAAAGCAGACGGTCTGGCGCTGGGGAAGGGCGTTCTTATCTGCAGCACCAGGGAGGAGGCAAAGGAAGGCGTCAAGACCCTGATGCTGGATAAACAGTTTGGCTCTGCTGGTGACAGGATTGTGATTGAGGAGTTCATGACAGGACGGGAGGTATCCGTACTCTCCTTTGTGGATGGAAAGACGATTAAAATCATGACTTCAGCCCAGGACCACAAGAGGGCTAAGGATGGGGACCAGGGACTGAACACAGGGGGAATGGGAACATTTTCACCCAGCCCATTCTATACGGATGAGGTGGATGCATTCTGCAGAAAGTATGTGTACCAGCCAACCGTAGACGCCATGAAGGCAGAGGGCAGAGAATTTAAAGGAATCATTTTCTTTGGTCTGATGCTGACGGAAAACGGCCCCAAGGTGCTGGAGTACAATGCCAGGTTTGGAGATCCGGAGACCCAGGTAGTGCTGCCCAGGATGAAGAATGATATTGTGGATGTGTTCGAGGCCTGCGTGGACGGAACCCTGGACCAGATAGAGCTGGAATTTGAGGACAATGCAGCCGTATGTGTGGTTCTGGCATCGGACGGATACCCGGAGCATTATGATAAAGGATATAAGATAGACGGCCTGGACCGGTTTGACGGACAGGACGGGTATTATGTATTCCACGCCGGAAGCAGGTTCGATAAGGACGGGAATATAGTGACCAACGGCGGAAGGGTGCTGGGGGTTACAGCAAAAGGAAATACTCTGAAGGAAGCCAGGGAAAATGCTTATAAGGCAACGGAGTGGGTGGAATTTGGGAATAAGTATATGAGGCATGATATTGGTAAGGCGATTGATGAGGTTGGAGTTGTGATGTAGATGACATCCCCTGGTTTGGGCAGCAGACCAGGGGATTTTCTTTTTTCTGGAAGTTGTTTTGCCCATGTCTGTTTAAGATTGCTTGAATGGGGATGGAGCATGGGACAGGATTATACATATGCACAGAAGGTACCGTTATGTTCTTTTGGGTTGCTATGTGTTATAATTTATATAAATCCATGTTTGTAAGGGAGGTAAAGAAATGTTTAGCACAAAAAAATTGCTATTTTTTTTAGTTGGCATTATTAGTGTTGTCAGCTTGTTCGCGTGTCAAAAAGCCAGCGCTAATCAATCAAATGTATCAGATACTGAGGAAACACAAAAAACCGTTCTTGAGATGGAAATGAATGCAAATTACAGTAATTCAGATCCGTTTGAGAATGGACTCTTATTTTGTGTGTCTGAGGATATAGAAACTTTAGACGCAGAGGTCTATTTTCAGATGGATGGTGAAAGGGGTATTGTAGAAATAAAAGATAGAAATGCAGACGAAGTTTTATGGAGCAATACATGGGATGAAAAAGTAAGTGGTGATACCATCACAGTTTCGCTCAATAATCTACAAAAAGAGAAAGAGTACGATGTGCGGTTTACTGGAACGAAAATAAATCATGCTGTTGTAAAAGTTACTTTTGAAAGTGAGTTGGTTCAGGAGAAATCAAGACCTTCAAAATAAATGTCCGGCTTGCGTGGGGAGTTGGACAAATCGGTATTTGAAACGGAGGTATTCTAAGGTCCCATAGGGCGGTCATAGGGCCAAGTCATTCGGGCAAGTCCATTTGGGTCAATCCATCTGGGCCAATCCATCTGGCCAACGAAGGAGTAGCAAATACCACTGTTCTGTGTGCGCACTTCGCGTGCCGTTTGCAGTCCGGCGGCTCCACTTCCTATTGTTTCCTTTTGTCTGGAACGTTGAAAAATAGACAAACAACTGATAAAAAGATGAGCAAACCTGATATGGAAAGGGCTTCCAAGCATCCGGCCGGATGTGGGGGCTCTTTTTTTATAAAAATTAGTGGTTAATTATGCACAATTAAAAACGAATGAAAGAACATATAATAGCAGTATTGACATGAGATTGACGAACTGCTTCCCAATGATATACGTACTAATGACTCTGCTATGTTAAAAAAACGATAATAAATTATAAAATTTACATAAGTGTTGGAGCTCCAACACATCCCCCGAAAAAAACCTGTTATAATTTTAACTATCTTAAGGGAGGGATTGGTGGAACGAATATGAAGACTGAGGAAACGAAACTTACATTTTATGGTAACCAGGCGTTTGCCATGCTGCCGTTAGTGGGATATATACTGATCGGCGGGACATTTTCAGTTGGACTTCACTATTATTCCATGAAGGGCCTGTCCTTTGCAGCGGCGGTCTCCCTCTTTGCAGGCTTTTTCCTTTGCAGGGAGAAGGACAGATATTGGGACAGCGTGGTCCATGGTCTGGCCCAGTATGGCAATTCCAGGCTGATATTTGTTTTTATGGTCATCGGTATTTTTTCCAAGCTGATGAATACAGGAGGGATTGGGGACGGGTTTATCTGGCTCAGCCTCAAACTTGGTATTTCAAGAAGCGGATTCGTGGTATTCAGTTTCCTGGCCTCAGCCATGATTTCCATGGGCGCAGGTGCACCGATTGCAGCCATGTTTGCAGTGATACCGATTTTCTATCCGCCGGGAATCCTGCTGGGAGCCAATCCGGCCATGCTGGCAGGGGCCTTAATCAGCGGTATTTTCTTTGGGGATGCAATCTCCCCAAGTTCACAGGTCATCAATACAACTGTGATGATACAGCATGACGGCGTGACGGGACATCCCGCAGACCTGTTGGAGACCCTGAGGATGAGGACACCCTACATCCTGGCGGCAGGCGGGTTAGCCATGGTGGTTTATCTGATTTTTGGCGGACGCGGAGGTGCCATGGGGGATATTTCCCAGATATCAGCCATGTCCTCCCCACAGGGACTTTGGATGCTGGTTCCGCTGGCAGTGCTGCTGCTTGTCTGTTTCAGGACCGGAAATCTGTTTATGGGATTGTCCTTTGCAATTGTGTCAGGATTCGCAGTGGGACTTCTGACAGGGGTTCTTGCCCCTTCCGACATCGTGGCCATTGACTATGGCACTTTGGGGCTCAAGGGAGTTATCTTTGAGGGAATCAGCGGAATGCTGGATGTGGTGGTTTCCACCATCCTGCTGTATGGGCTGATTGCAGTGGCTGTGGATGGGGGGATGATGGAACGGTGCTGTAACTGGCTTTTACGCAGGAATATCATGGGAACCACACGCGGCTCTGAGACCGTACTGACAGCAGGAATCGTCATTACCAATATACTTCTGGCAGGCTGTGTGCTGCCGTCTATCCTGATGTTCGGCGGCATGGCGGACAGGATTGGGCAGGAAAGCGGCATATCCCCGGAACGCAGGAGCATTCTCCTGACAGCGAATGCCACCAACTTCAGCGCTATTATTCCTATCAACAGTGCATTTGTCATGGGCAGCGTGACAATTATCAATGAGATGGTGCAAAAGCATAGCTATCTTCCAACGGTATCCCCATTCCAGATTTTCAGTGCGGCATTTTACTGCCTGTTCCTTACGGGAATCTGTGTAATCTGGGTGGTTTTGGGAGAAAGGGCTGGAAAGGGCGGACATCAAAAGGCACAGGAGATTTCCCCGGTAAGGGGGAGCTGAAGCAGAGAATGATATGAACCAGAAAATAATGTGAACCAAAATCGTGTTTTATGATAGAAAGGAGAGTTGTTTATGGACTCAGTATATGATCTTATTATTGTTGGCGGCGGACCGGCAGGACTGTCAGCAGCCATTTATGCCGGACGTTCCGAGCGCAGGACACTGCTGCTGGAAAAGGGCAGCTATGGCGGAAGGATTAATGATACGTATGAAATCAGGAATTATCCGGGAACGAAAGCGGACAGCGGGCAGCACCTGATGGAACTGTTCAGGGAACACGCGGCCGGCCATCCCACGGTAGAACTTAAGCGCACCACCGTGACAGGGGTCCGGAAAGAGGACGATACATTCATTGTGGAGACAAAGCGGCGGGGGGATTTCATGGCACGCAGCGTCATCCTGGATCTGGGCACCAGGCCCAGGGAACTCAATATCAAGGGCGAGAAGGAATTTACCGGGCATGGGGTTGCTTACTGTGCGACCTGCGATGCGGAATTCTTCAAGGGAAAGGAAATCTATGTGCTGGGAGCCGGCGACCAGGCCATTGAGGAATCGGATTATCTGACCGGCTTTGCATCCAAGGTGACCATTGTAGTGCTTCATGAGGAAGGACATCTGGACTGTAACGAGGTTGCGGCCGAGCATGCCTATAAGAACCCGAAAATTGATTTTGTGTGGAGTTCCACGGTACAGGAAATCAAGGGAAGCGGCCATGTGGAGTCACTGGTATTAAAGAATGTTGACACGGGCCGGGAAACAGAGGTGAAGGCTGACGGGCTGTTCCTGTTCGTGGGCATGGTGCCCCAGACCGAACTGGTGAAGGACATGGTGGACTGCGACAAGGCCGGTTACATTAAGGTCAATGAGAAAATGGAGACCAATGTTCCGGGACTTTATGCGGCGGGCGATTGTACCCAGACATTCCTGCGTCAGGTAGTTACCTCGGCGGCAGACGGCGCGGTGGCGGCAGTTGCATCGGAGCGCTATGTAAAGGAACTGGAACAGATACAGGGAATCCTGGGGCCGGATTCGGGCAGGACCGTATTTTTATTCTACAACCCGTACAGCAATGAGGAGATTGAGAAGACCGCCCAGCTGGAACAGGAGTTAAGCGGACAGTGGAGGGTATACAGGCAGGACGTCACAAGGCAGAGCCTGCTCTACAACAGCCTGAAGCTGGAACGGACGGTTGCGGGGGCATTTTACGATAACGGAAAGCTGGTTGAAATCAAACAGGCTTTTTAACAAATAATAATAATTAAATGGAGGATATGAATTATGGGACAGCCACTTGTTTTTCCACACGGAGTCACTGTTTACAACCCTGAAAAATGCTGGAGCGGTTATACGATTGTTCCGTTAATCAATGATGGCGTGTTATTGTTTGACATGAACGGCAACGAGGTAAGGCGCTGGAATATGCACGCCATGCCGCCAAAGCTTCTTCCCGGCGGATATGTGATGGGTCTTTCCGGATACCGCCATCCTGACTATGGCATGCAGGACGGGGTCAACCTGATTGAGATTGACTATGACGGCAATATTGTATGGGAATTTGACCATTTTGAAAATATCGACGATCCTGGCAGGGACCACAGATGGATGGCGCGCCAGCATCATGATTACCAGAGGGAGGGCAATCCGGTTGGTTATTACGTACCCGGAATGGATGCAAAGCCACTTTCAGGCAACACCCTGATCCTGGTCCACCAGACCATCCACAATCCCAAGATTTCCGATAAAAAACTGCTGGATGACGCCATGATTGAAGTGGACTGGGATGGAAATATCCTATGGAAATGGTCCATCAGCGAGCATTTTGACGAACTGGGATTTGACGAGGCCGCCAAGAACGTGCTGTTCCGCGACCCCAACCTGCGCGCATCGGACGGAGGTGTGGGCGATTACCTGCATGTGAACTGCATGAGCTATCTGGGACCCAATAAATGGTATGACCAGGGAGATATGCGTTTTAAGCCGGACAACATAATCTTTGACTGCCGGGAAGCCAATATCCTGGCAATCCTGGATAAGGAAACCGGAAAGATTGTATGGCGGATCGGACCTGATTTTAACGCAGCGCCGGAGCTTAAGAAGCTGGGATGGATTATCGGACAGCATCATTTCCACATGATTCCCAAGGGTCTGCCGGGCGAAGGCAACCTGATGGTCTTTGATAACGGCGGCTGGGGCGGCTACGGGACCCCCAACCCATCTTCTCCAATCGGCATCAAAAATGCATTGAGGGATTACAGCCGTGTGCTGGAGTTCAATCCTGTTACATTGGAAGTGGTATGGAAACTGACTCCCAAGGAACTGGGCCATGCGATTCCCACGGACGCCAGCAAATTCTACAGCCCCTATGTCAGCAGCGCACAGCGCCTGCCCAACGGCAATACCCTGGTAACCGAAGGCTCAGACGGCAGACTCATTGAGGTAACGCCGGACCATGAGATTGTTTGGGAGTGGATTTCGCCGTATTACACGCACAATGAAAAGGGGCCCAGGAACAATATGATTTACAGGGCCTACCGTTACCCCTACAGTTATGTGCCGCAGGAGCCGGTTCCGGCAGAGGTACCGATTGAGCGCATTGACAATGTGACCTACCGTGTTCCGGGCGCGGGCGCGTTTGGGGCAAAAACGGTGATTGACGTTGAGGGGACTTTGCCGTATTATCAGGATGTGGCGCTCTGTGTGGCAACGGATGATGAGGAAGACCTGTCACAGAGGGAAAAGGTCTTTGAAGTGGATACGCAGGTATTCCATCCCGCCGGCGCCGCCAGCTGGAAGGATGAGGTCCTGGCAGTGGAGGATAAACCGGTCCTGGTACTGTTCGGCGCAGAGCGCTGCGTTCACTGTAAGGCCCTGCACCCTGTGCTGGAAGAGGCCCTGAAGGAAGAATATGACGGGGCATACGAAATCCGTTATGTGGATGTGGATGCAAACCAGGAGCTGGTGGACACCTACAATGTGGGAGGTATCCCGGTCGTAGTCATATTCCGAAATGGAAAGGAAGTACTGAGGTTTAACGGCGAGATGGATTATGACGATCTGTGTGATATCCTGGACCGCCCATTGGAAAAAGCCTGAACCTGCCGTAAGCAGTGTTAGAAAAACCAGAATGCAATATATTCGGCCACGTCCACAACAATCCCATGGATGCGGATGTGTCTGAACAGAGTTATATATAGATATGCTGTGCGGTCCGCTTATTCCCGGCGGGCCGCATATTTATTTCAGCATGCACAGCATTGGGCGGCGCATGGGAAGGCCTGCTTTTTCGTGCATGTTTAATCCGTTATCCGGCAATGGATTCCGTTATGTTCTTTTGGACTGCTATGTGGTATAATTTACCTGAATCGGAAGTTATAGCAGCGTTTATTTATATGTTACGAGGAAGTAATGATATGGAAAAGAAGATTGTGTTTAAGTATCACCCCAACGTATATGATAACGATATTATTGAACATGAAAACGGCATCTGTCAGTGTTGTGGAAAAGAAGTGAATGAATACTGTAGTACTATGTATTGTATAGATGATGTTCATTGTATCTGCCTGGAGTGTATATCAGACGGGAAAGCGGCAGAAAAATTGAGGGGTGATTTTATTCAGGATGCGGAAAGCGGCTTGGTTTCCGACCCTCAAAAAACAGAGGAATTGTTTAAGCGGACTCCGGGATATGCAAGCTGGCAGGGTGAATACTGGCTGGCTTGTTGTAATGATTATTGTGCATTTATCGGTGATGTTGGAACAGAAGAGTTAGAGCGGATGGGCATCGCGGATGAGGTTTTTGCCGAATACGATGCCCGTGATGAGTTTGACAATGCACGGGAGTATTTGGAAAAGAGCGGCAGCTTGGCCGGATATCTATTTCGGTGTCTGCACTGTGGAACATATCATTTGTGGGTAGATGCTGACTGAATAGTTTCGGTGGATATCAAAATAGATAACATAAAAACGGGAAATTATCTTATTGCAGATTCTTTTCCGTTTTTTGCGTACTGCGAACTCTTCTTTCACTTAAAGGTCCGGCTCTACCAATTGGTATTCCTGAAGTTTATGGGTCTGGAAGCGTATAGGATTAAATTGAAAATTGACCATTCCTACTCCGGGAAATGGGCTTTAGACATAAATAAATTCAGAATAATGTAAGTTTGAAATGCTTTTTGAAATAGTTTTCCTGTATAATGGTTATAATTGGAAAATAGACGCTAAAAGGCGGTACCATAGATGAATGAGATAAACAAAAATAACCTGGCGGTCAGGAATACATTATATGCCCGGACGCTGGGAACACTGGAGATACTTTATAATGGAGTGCCGTGGGAGCTGCCGATGTCGGTTAAGGGAAAGGTGATGCAGCTTTTCCTGCTCCTGATATGGGCTGGAGAAAATGGAATCAGCCGCGTAAAGCTTCAGGATTTTCTTTATGACAGAAGAAGTACGGATGCTGCAAACGCGCTTAGGATTACAACAACACGTCTGAGAAAAATACTTTCCCAGTCTGTTCTGCCTTCGGGAGAATATGTGGTGGTCGAAAAAAATACATATTATTTGAAAATGGGGAGAGTGGGGGGAGAACTTGAACTCCAGATGGACGCCGCTCTCATGGAAGATTATTATAACCGGGCTATGGAAACAGAAGATGAAGCTGCACGTCAGCTGCTTCTGGAACAGGCCTGCCGTCTTTACGGCGGAGAATTCCTTCCTGTTCTGTCCGGCGAGGTGTGGGCGGAATCTCTTCGGAGCCATTACCAGGATATTTATTTCAAAGGCGTGAGGGAAGCCTGCCGCCTGATGAAGAACCATCGGGACCATCAGAAGATTGTGAGGCTGTGCGATGCTGCAACTGCGGCCTATCCCCTGGCAGAGTGGGCGGAGCAAAAGATCGGAGCTTTGTTGGCGTTAAAGCGGTATGGAGATGCATTAAAGACATATGATTATGTAACACAAACGCTGCTTGACGAGACCGGCAGCATTCCCCCGGATCACGTGCTGGCATATTTCAAACAGATTGGCAGCCAGATAGAGCATGTGAATGGCGGTCTGAAAGAGATCAGGGGGAATCTTGAGGAAAGGGAGTGGTCGGCCGGATCGTATTATTGTACTTATCCGGGATTTGTTGACTGCTTCCGTATGGTTATCCGGTCCGTGGAGCGGGGGAAACGCAGGGGATTTCTGATTGTATGCACGGTCCGGGACGGGAAAGATTGTCCGGTAGAGGATGGCGGGAAGCTTCAGGAGTATGAGGACGCTCTGTGTGAAGTGGTCCACAGTACCCTTCGCAGAGGAGACGTTTATACAAAGTACGGACCAGATCAGATTCTGATTCTGGCAAACGAACTGCGGGAAGATAAATGCCGCATTGTTGAAAACCGTATTGTATCCGGGATGCGCAGAAGGTATGGGCAAAAGGTAAGTCTGCATATAGAAAACGTGAATCTGAAGGATTGGTGTCCGGGGACAGAAAAAGGAAAAGAAGATAACAGGCGTGAAAAAACTGTAAGGAGAAGGCCATGACCGCGCAGAAGCGGCAGGAGTCCTTTGGGGATATGATGTCGGTGGCTTTGGAAACAGCGTGGAATACATTGGTATAAGCACCGTGCGTGTCTGTGTAAAATGGACAGGCAGATTTTTGCTTGGGCGGTCATTCTGTGCATATAGAAATAGCAAGGGAATCTTGAAAAAGGTTCCCTTTTGGTTACATTTCAGTCACATATTGGAAAAAGCTGAAAATAGACACGAAAAGGTGTTTCTTTGAAATGCTTTTTGAAATACCCTCTCCTATATTATATTACCATGAGTTGAGTAAAGGGTTGTATTTGTAAATATCAGGAGGTACTGGTTATGATAAAGAAAAATGTTATGAAAAAGCATTCACGCCATGCGGCGCTGCTGACAGCCATCGTGCTTGCTTTTTCTAATGTCGGCACATGTTTGAACGTGTCTCTGGCTCAGGAGATTACCAGTGAAGGCGGAAGCAATAGCACGGGAGGAAGCGGGAGTGACAGCTTGGGAGGAAGCGATAGCTCCGGTGGAAGCGATAGCACAGGTGGAAGCAGTAGTTCCGGTGGAAGCCACAGTTCCAGCGGAAGCCACAGCACAGGTGGAAGCGATAGCTCAAGTGGTAACGGGAGCGGAGAAGGAACCGGAAGCGAAGGGGAAGGCGGAGAGACCGCCGGAGGCGAGAGCGGAGAAGGAACCGGAAGCGAAGGAGAGGGCGGAGAAAACGCCGGAGGCGAGAGCGGAGAAGGAACCGGAAGCGAAGGGGAAGGCGGAGAAAACGCCGGAGGCGAGAGCGGAGAAGGAACCGGAAGTGAAGGGGAAGGCGGAGAGACCGCCGGAGGCGAGAGCGGAGAAGGAACCGGAAACAAAGGGGAAGGCGCAGAAGATCCTGGAGTCGAAGGAGAAGAAAACGTCAATGGAGAAACAGGTGGTGTAGCAGCTGGCGGGGCGGCAGCTGGAGACCTGGCAGACAAAGAGGAAAAAGAGAAGGAATTTACAATCACCTATACGGTAAATCCGGAGGGTGCAGCTGAGGTTGAGGGTGAAACCTTAATACAGGAAGGTGAGGAGCTATCTTTCACGGTTAAACCTGTGGATGGTTATGCGATTCAGATTGTAACAGCCAATGGATACGAGCTGGCTGCTGAAGCAGAAGAGGATACGGAGGAAGACAGCGGGCTGGCCGGTATGGCAACGTATGTAGTAACGGATATTGAGGAGAATCTGGATATTGAGGTTGAACTTCTCGAAACAGAGGAGACGGTTTCTGATACAGCAGCATTTATGGCAGAGATTGACGGAATTACAATTTCAGTGGAGCCATTGGATGGTGAATTTGACGCTTCGGTAAAATCGTTATCTGCAATTGCTATTGATGATGAAGATACCAGTTCTGTTATTAAAGGAAAATGTGCAGCGGATGGTTACGGGTCGGTTGAAGTAAGGGTATTTGACATAACTCTGGAGGATGATAATGGACAGCCGGTTCAACCGGGATGTAATGTAAAGGTTTCATTTTCCGGCCTGGATATTCCAGAATCAGTTTCAAATGAGCGATCTGTAGAATCAGATAAAATTAACGTGTTTCACCTTGAGGATCAGGAAAATGATCTAAAAGTTAATGATATAAAATGTGATGTAAATGAAGGAGAGGGGACGGTTGCATTTGAAACCAGCCATTTTTCGGTATTTGCAATAGCATATCCGGATGGCAACGAATTCGGACATAGATATGTGCCAACATCATATTTATCATCTACAAACACATTTGAGTATAGAAATAATTCAGAATATATAGTAATTGATACAACAAATAGTACTTTGAATAAAGTGCAGGGTGGGTATGATCTTACCGTAGATGCTGCAATCGCAGAAGATGCAGAGGGACCACTTACATTTGTGTTGAGTGACGCTTTTATGGAAGCAATGCGCAAATTTGGGGCGGACGATGGAGTCATGCCAACGTATAAATTTAATTTAAATTTAAACCTGACTAATAATTCAAAAATAAAGTATTTATATGAGGCAAACAGCCTATCGGTTCAAACGCCGGAATCAAATGTTGACACATCCTTTTCAGGAATGGATGTGACGATCAAAGGATTTGACGGACAGATAATTGACCGTACTTATGGAGCATACCGGGTTCAAAACAATGCAATAAAAGAGCTGTTTGGCAAAACAAAAATAAGTTTTGAAGACATGCTGACTATTTACGATGTCTTATATGAAAAAGGTTATGATGGCGATTATCCTTTAACGGATTATTATAAGAATTACTATCACACAGATGATTTAAGTACTGTATTTGGCAATTTATCAATGGAAAGTGTGGGTAATAACGGCACATTTGATTTAAGCGGTACAATTGATGAAGTAGCAGCTAAGTATGACGGTACTTATCCCTACTTTGACTTCGCTAATATTTTCACATCAAAAAGTAAACTTGAAGCGCGGCTTTATGAGGTGGAACCGGAGCTTGGAGGCCTTTTATATGACACTTTTTATAAGGAACTATTTGGTGTGACATTTGGTGAGAGAACCGGATATGATACACCCCTTGCACTGTTTATGGATCATGATACCAGCGAATGGCAGAGCGCGGATGCAAGTTTCGCAGATACACTCGGCGATGGATTATCCAGCGGGGAAAGCTGTGACTTTACTCTGGGAATGTTTTTCCATCCCAGAATGGGAAATGCATATCAGGGTTACAATTGTGGATACTATGCTGCAATTACTTTAGTACCAGAAAACACCACCCCTCCGACCCCTCCGACTCCCCCTACCCCTCC
>OGYA01000620.1_pt1 | contig 27804 bp, 38 predicted proteins | sample 1576401 | NCBI WGS metagenome assembly OGYA01 (sample SAMEA3541485, study PRJEB24748) | human gut metagenome | biome: human gut; feature: human-associated habitat; material: faeces | place: China | collected 2012 | reverse complement strand
CAGCTGCGTGGCGGCGGGCTGGGCTATGGCTTAGCAGGGAGGGGGGTTGGCCTGTTGCTCCGGTCAGTCCCGCAGTTTCCGGCGATTTGCGGACGGTGTCCGGTGGAGTCCGGCGCGGTCGCCTTCAATGCCCTGACGGGCATAAAAACAGGTAAAAATGATTCGTACATTGATTGACTTTTGCGCGCACCAGTTCGATTATTTAATAAACATTAATATCAACAATGCGGCTTAGATTGGGAGATAAATATGAGTGTTGAATTGGATAAAATAAGCCTGAATCTTGAATTAAGTAATACTGAAGCGTGGGCGCTTGCTCAATTCTGTAAACGTACAACACATCAGGATTGCGTTAACGTTTCTACGTCTGAGAACGAGGCTTATGAAATGATGGATGGCATCAATGCAATTATGCGGGCTTTAGCTGAGGCAGGTATAGCTCCGCGTTAATATCCGGTGTGTTGATAGTAAGACGGGCCTGTATAGGCCCGTTTGTCTTTTAAGGTATTTTATATGGTATAGGGGGAGGTGATGGGTAAAGTAAAATACCACCCTTTACCTGCTGAACTTTTGCGGTCGGATATACTGCCAGTACATCTTTTAACGCAGGAAGAAATTTCTTTTTGAAATCCTTATCGGGGTCTTTCCCTTTATATTCCTGAGCAAATTGATCGCGCAGGTTAGCCCAATAAAGTAAAACGGGACGTCCTTCAATTCTGTGAAGGCGGTGCGCCAGCCAGGCATAAATATCAAGTGCCAGGGCAGACCCTTTTAGCGCACTAAGCGCGCGGTTATCCAGAGGCACAGCGCTTTCCAGCAGTCCTTTAAAGTAACCGTCAGAAAGCACCAGTAAGCCCGGCCAAAGTGATTGTTGCCCGCTATCTTCGTTTCTTAGCCATGCGTCGAATTGCTCTACTGGCTGGCCGTTATACGTTCGGCCACGAAAACCGAGCTGAAGCCTGCAAGCGGCCAAAGCGTGCATTTGCGTTCTTAGAGTTTTATGCCTGGCGCCCTGCGGTTCCATCCCCAGCAGCTTCAGGAACTCATTAGCACTGCTGCCTATCTTGATTTCACGCGTTTTGTTGCGTAGCGCAAATGACGATACCCAGGCCATAGCAAGGCGCGGCATAGGGCCGTATGGTAAGCACTGTTCTACAGGCCCATTGCCTTCATCAAGCCAACCGGCTTGTACGACAAGCCAGGCATCCCCTGAACGGCGCATAAACTCCCGGCCTTCCGGTTTAGATCTTGGTAGCCCAACCTGACACAAAATTGAATGGGTAAAGGCCAGGTCGTTACCTTTGGGTGGGTCTTGTTTTATTTGTGCCGATGCTTCGACTGTTTTCTGCTGCTGCTTAGTAAGCGGTTTATCCTCTGCCATGATTACTCCTTACCGGCTTCGTCAGCCAAAGCATTGTCACTATTCGTATAGCGGTAAATGGTCATACGGGAAACATTAAACCGTTTCGCTACTAAACTAACGGTCATTTCAGGATCGGCCAAAAGAATCTTTATCTGTTTAATATCTTCTTCGGATAATGCAGGTTTCCTTCCTCCAACGCGGCCCCTTGCGCGAGCAGCTGCCAACCCTGAACGTGTTCGCTCGATATTTCGGTTACGCTCAAATGCTGAAAATATTGCCATCAGATGTGTATAGACTTCGCCAATTACGGGCGCGCTCGTATCAATTCTGTCTTTAATTGCAATAAAGGTGATACCACGCTTTTTCAGATCGTCCAGTAAGGTTATGACCTGCGCTAAGGAACCTCCTAGCCTGTCCAGCGCCCAGACAATCAGTGTATCGCCTTCACGTAGAGCCTTCAGGCAGTTCTCCAGCTCCGGGGCGCCTTTGCTTTCACGTTTTGGGCCTCCGCGTGACGTTTGTTCCTGATAAATTTGTTCACAACCAGCTTTTTTTAGTTCGTCTACCTGGTGCGCCACATCCTGAAGATGCGTTGATTTACGGGCGTAACCAATAATCATGATTATTTATTTTCCACAGTCTTAAATTGAATTGATTGCACCTGAAATATAGGCTTTTGCTGCGGGGCGTTTTTTTCTTTACGCTGCTCAACATAACGGTATGTTAGGTTGCCTTGTATCTTTTCATAGTTAACATATGCAGCATTATTTTTAGTGGTTTTAATGAATCTGGCATATGAAAAATCAGCACTATTGTTTTCAGGATGAACATCAATGTGTTGCATCTTAATAACTACCTGGCTTGAAACGGTGTTCAATCTGGTCAGGTATTCCGCAATATCATCGTGAATTTTTTGTTCTTCTTTACTGATTTTTTTCTCATGATCCGTGACGGTCACGCCGTTTTTGAAATTCTCGTTTCTGACTGCTACAACCATAGCTCCTTTGCGTATACGCCATTCTTCTGCAACATCATAAGCAATGATGGTTATTGCCGTGTTATCTGCATTCGGGGCCGTTACATAACGGACTGGAAGTTTCTCTTTTCCATCCGGTGTCACGATCAGTATCGCAGGCGGCGATTTTGGGTCAGAGGGAATGACAAACCATGTAGCCTTACCATCATCGAATACCGTAGTCGGGCGAATAGACTGAGCATCAGCTGAGTATTTCATTTGGTATTGATAGTTCTCGGCGCTGGCTTGTACTTGCCCTGGTAGCGTGAGCAGAATTGTTGCCGCTGCACTCAGACCTGCGGGACTAAAAAAGTTGCCACTCGACATTTGCGCTCCTGATTTTGTTACATGGTTATTGTTACATTGATACTGTAACGAGTTTTGTTACTGTTTGGAAGGGGGTAAAGCAGGTTTCTCAGCTCTTTTGATAGCTGTCACAAAAACCATCGTTTTTGATACATTAATTGTGTCAACATTGTTGACACGTTAAAACGATGGTTCTACACTCGCCGTATCAACATTAATGATACGTTAGGAGGGTGTGATGTTTGAAAGGTACGTTCAACGAAACAGCGCTTGGCTCTTTCCGTTTATTGCGGGGCTTATACTCGCGACAGCTCCTTTAATGCTGGAAATGATTACAGATAAAAACCCATTACCAGCCTGGGCGCCTGTAGCTGCGGCCTGCATAGGGTTTTGTGCGTCAGGGATAGGGGCCGCTTTTACGAATACCCTTTCAGCACAAATTATAAAATTGCTGGTCGGAGTGTTTGCTGTAGTAATGGTCATTATGATTGTTATTAAACTGGTTAACTTATTACACTAATTAGAGGTTTATATGGGTACTCAAGTAACTGTTAAAAAATGGGGTAATAGTCCTTCAGTTCGCCTTCCTTCTGCTATTGTCCGTGCTGCTTCATTGAATGTTGATGATGTAGTGGAGCTGTCAGTTGAGGATGGGAAAATAACTATCGTGCCAGTTAAAACGAAGGAGTATTCACTGGATGCTTTGATGGCCGGTGTTACAGCCGAAAATATTCATGAGGAAGTTTCTTTTGGGCCTCCAGTCGGGAAGGAGTTGTTGTAATGAAAAAAGATGGCAGAACCTTTATCCGGTGGTTCAGCTTTGGTTGTAAGAGCCTTTTTGCTGTCATAGGAATTGGGATCGCCTACTATGCTGCAATTGGGGTTTTTGGTTTAGCTTATAATCCGGTTTCATATTATTTCTCTGAATGGATTAACTGGTTGCAACCTAAGTTAAAATTGCCGGTGACTTATAATGATTCCAGCCTTTACCTTAATGACGGAACCTACAGCTTAGGTAGCTACCTTATGTCTGTAGGTTATCTTTTGTTTATGTTTCTCGTTCAGTTGTATGTTGCTGCATATCTTCTTAATAAACTGTATTGGTCTTTAATGACTCAGGTAATAATTTATAAAGAAGGACGGGATTTTCACAGAAAATATGCTGGTATAAGTTCGGCACGTTTTAACAGGCTTTTTAGTGAAGCAGAAGTTGATATGGAGCTGGAAAATATAAGCCGGAAGCATTGGGAGAAGTGGAGGGAACATTACAAAAGTAACATGAGTTACGATGAATGGAAGAAAAAGTTTAAAAAGGTTCTTTAGGGGGGGTATGCTGAAAGTATTAAAGAAAATATTTGGCTGCGTTAAGTTTATTTGTGCCCTGATTTGGTTCGGTGTTGGTGCTTATTCTATTTGGTTAGGATTTAGCAAGATATTTAAAGATAACTCTATCCATATCGGTGGTCTTGAGGCGGTATCTTTACTTGATACAACTCCGTTCGCAGTTATGTTTATTTTTAGTGGTGTGCTTATCATTGCGTTTGTATGGGTTGGTTATATTAGCAAGAGGCTAAATAATGAAGCATGATTATATTCCTGATGCCGGTGATATTGTATGGATAGACTTTGATCCGCAAGCCGGTCATGAACAAGCGGGCCACAGACCAGCATTAGTGTTAAGCCCAGCAATCTATAACGGTAAAATAGGGTTAATGTTGTGCTGCCCTATGACAACAAAGATAAAAGGCTATCCGTTTGAGGTCAGGAACGGTGAGGGGAGCGCTGTGCTGGCTGACCAGGTTAAAAACCTTGATTGGCGTGAACGTGGAGCGGTCAGGAAAGGAAAAGTACCTCCTACTGTTTTAGCTGAGGTTAGGGCTAAACTAAAAGTATTAATTGGATAGGTGAATTTATGGCTATTAGCGAGTTATCTTTGGGAAAACAGATTCTTGATAAGATAAATAATCATGACGTTTATAATTCAAGGCTGCGCTTAAAAATTCAACTTTCAAATATCATTGTGTTCGTTGTTCTTTTTATGATAGGAAGTAAATTTAACCAGTTGATACTGTGTTCAATAGCGTTTGTTATTGTTTTTGTGTTAACCAACATATTTTGGAGATTTAAGTCGGTTATTTCATCCTCGTTGCTATTTGATTACTTCGAACGTAGCGCTGATGATGATGGGTTTAGAGAGTTTTTTATGGGGCTATTCAACAGCAAAGATTTACTTACCGTCCGGGATGATAGAGTAAAAATCAGTCATTTTCTGTATGAACAAGACAAGAGATATGATGAATTAAAGAAAATAGAGACTATCACTAACGGTATGAAAGGCCGTGGGGAATAGAAATAAAGCCCGGAATCGGGCTTTATTTATTTTACATTTCGCCATGCAGACGCTGGTACTTTATCCCATAATGTATTGTGAGTGATTTCTGCTCTCCGATGGTCAGAGGCGCTCATCATAGCATCCAGTTCTTTACCTGATAACTTCTCGCGCAAGCTCTCAAATACCTTTTCAAGAGTATCCAGTGAGCTGCAACGGCGAAAGCGCATCAAATACTTCTTATGCAAGTTTTCTTTTTCTTTTGTTGATTCGATAAATTTCATTACGTCCGAGTATAAGAATCGACTTTTCGATTTATGTGGCTCATGAGGTTGTGGAATGGTTTTGTTTTTGAATTTGCCAGTTGTTTTAATGGCAAATATTAACTCGCCTTCTGTTATACCCAACATTTCAGCAAATGTTTTTGCTTCTATAGTTACTGACTTCATTTAATTAACTCTCATGGTATCGATTTTCTTTACCGGTATCTTTAACAATGGTGTTCGTTACTCGCGTTGCTGCGGTACGCTTCATCATCGTCTGCGGGGCGGTTGCGATAGTGAAGGAGCTGCCGGGCGTGAGCAAATCTATCAGGCGCTGGCCGCTGATAATCTCCATTCGATCACTGGCAATACTGACAGATTTTGAACCTGCGCCGGTTTTCCCGGTATGGCAAAACAGACCGCGACAGTCATGACGTTTAAGCAACTTTTCGAACTCCTGGACGTGCTGTAAAGCAATATGGCCGCGATAGCGTTTAGCCTGAATAAGATAGCGATATTTTCCTATTATTACCTGGCCGTCAATGCCTCCATCGCCGGTATAGCGTTTGTTTCTGATGGTTCTGAAGCCATGCGCTTCAAATCCTTCGAGCAACAGTTCTTCAAACACAAAGGGATCAATTTTCCGCAGGTAGTTAATTTTTTGTGGGAAGCCCGGCAACGTCTTTATGCGCTCCAGCACCCGCCGCGCACTTTGCTGCTTCCTTTTGTGTCGCCGGTGCCGTACTGAACGCCGGAAGAATACAACGGCAAGCAGTGCGATGGCGCTGCAAGCCCATAGAATAAGGTTTTCTGTAGTGGGGAAGGGGAAAATGGTCATAGTGGGCTTTCTGTGGGTAAAGAAAAGGGCGGTTAAACCGCCCTGGTGTTTAGCGACGGCTGTATACCTGCCACGAAGCGCTGCCTGTCTGATTCTGGCAAATCCGCCCGTAAAGTACGGTGCCGGTCGAGTAGCGGGCGCCATTCAGATAGCAATAGCCGCTGGATTGCAGCAGTTCGTTGCGCAGCTTTTCTTCCTGCTTTGATAGCCGGGACTCCGCAGACTGCAAACGAACAGATAATTCGTTAATCTGGCGTTGCTGGTTATTCAGCTGGCTCTGCATCGCATTACCTTTATCCTGGCTGACGCAACCAGTTAAGAGAGCTGTACAGGCTAATGCACTTAATATAATTTTTTTCACGTTGGCTCCTTAAATTGAGATTATTCCTAGTTCGCCTATAAGCGAACTTTCCCGTATTTACTTATGATCTGGCTTATCATCGACTGGTTACTTCCACCTTCGCCATTATCCGGGCATTCATTAAGAAAAGCCTTCCTGGCATCCTTCGTGTGGTTGGGTAAAAAGCCGTGCTTGTTCTTTTTAACGATATTGAAGAAAGCAGCTTCAGCACTGTTACACTCGCTTCCGCCGCTATCGCCGGTGAGCTTGCCCGCCATGCACATAATAACTTTGCAGGGATCTTCAGCATGGCTGGCAGGAAGATAAAGCAGACTACCAGCTGCTATCAGAGGGATTAAGAGTTTCTTCATTGTTTTGTCCTTAACAGTTTGTTCAGATATACACCCGCCAAAATGTTGATAACGGTAAGTAACATTAATAATAACGCAGCGTTATAAATAGATTTGTAACCTATATCGCCTGCGATATATTCGACAACAAAAACGAAAATCGTTAAAATTGTGAAAAACTTGATTAACTTTCCTGTAATTTTCTTAACGATATAAGCAATTGAATAAGAGCCGGATTTGATGATGCTGGCGAGTAACCTGATCGCATGGACACGAAATTTTCTAAAAATGGGCGGAATGGAAGATGCCTTTTTCTTCCTTCTGTCTTTTTGCCTTTCCGCAAAATCAATAATTTCGCCCATTTTTATACCCTCCGGTTATATCTTCAGATCATCAAGTGATAAACCACTATCAAGCAGCTCTTTGAGCCATGTTGGTCGGCGGCCAGTCCCGGACCAGGTATTTTCTGCGTTCCTGGGGTCGCGGTATTTTGCTGGTCTATGTTCTCTGGGGTTGGCTACGCCCTGCATTTTCATGGCTTCCAGGCTAATGCCAGCGTCCAATTTTGCAGTTAGCCAGGCCGGGCGCTTCCCTATACCAGTCCACGTATTAAAAGGGTTATCCGGGTCACGATACACGGGTTCGCCTTTGGGTCGTTTTTCTGATTTCAGGGGAACCAGCATCACCTTCCTTCCTTCAGCGGTTTTCTTTTCGTTTCTTCTTGACACGATCTCATTAGCCCTTATCATAAACAAAAGTCGTCGAAATTACAATTACGCGGTGAAACGTAAATGAGTAAACATCCAAAACTCCTGGTTCTCGCTCTGGCCTGCCTTACTTGTGCTGGCCGTGCCAGTGCTGCGCCTGCCTCCGATGAAGTTGCCAGGCTTGCGCAGAGATGTGCGCCTGATGTTTCACCCTTAACAATGGCGTACATCGTCGGCCATGAGTCCTCAAATGGGCCGTACAGGATCAATATTAACGGTAGTACCCAGTTAAAACAGCAACCGCGTACTGAAGCTGAGGCCGTCAGCGTTGCGAAAGTTCTGCTGAAGGATAATAAAAGTTTTGATATGGGCCTTGCACAAATTAACTCAAATAATTTAGTGGGCCTGGGTCTTTCGGTTGACGATATTTTCAAGCCCTGCATCAACCTGCGGGCGAGCCAGACCATCCTTAAAGCCTGTTATGATAGCGCCCTGAAATCCTACCCAGCCGGGCAGGTTGCGCTGAGACACGCGCTTTCCTGCTACAACACCGGCTCACTCACAAACGGGATTTCTAACGGGTACGTCACGAAAGTTATCAACGTGGCGCGTCAATCAACTGATTTGAAAATCCCTACGCTGCTACCTGACGAGCAGACCAGTGAGGACAGCACCGCGACTGAGCCTCAGCAGGCAAAAAGTACGGCGCCGCAGTATGACGGTGAACAAGATGTTTTTGGTTCGGGTGATGGCGATGCCTTCAGCCGAAATAATACGGATGCCTTTTTAACCAAACAGGAAACAGCGAAGGGGGAGTGAGGTTATGGATGGAACGTTTGTACCTTGTATTGCAATCACAGATCCTGGAGCTATTTGAAGCAGGAAAAGTGAAGGAGGTAACGATAGAACGGGTTTCATTAAAGAAGTGGTATCCCGTTTTTCAGATAGACGATGAACAGCTGGGCCAGATCGCATGTTCCATTCGGGTTAACAAAGAGCATGAGCTACGAACCTGGGCTGATTTAAGGCTACTGGCAGAGTTTTTGAAAGATAAGTGTGGCGTTGAAGAATGCCGGTTAAATCTGAAATCAACAGAAGATAGTGAGTAAGGAGAAAGTATGACCACGTTGTTTAAGAAGTATGGCCCTGCGGTAGTTATGGGCGTTTTGTCAATTGCCCTGCCGCAAATCGCGCTGGCCGCTGGCACCGATACTGGTGAATCAACCGCTACATCAATCCAGACGTGGCTGAACACATGGATTCCACTTGGTTGTGCAATTGCGATCATGGTTAGTTGCTTTATGTGGATGCTTCACGTAATCCCAGCCAGCTTTATTCCTCGTATCGTAATCGCACTGATTGGTATTGGTTCTGCATCATATCTGGTTTCCCTGACGGGTGTAGGAAGCTGACCAACGCGAAAAAGGGGGGCTTTTGTCCCCCAAAGTGAGGACTACAAAGATGTTCGTTGACGGGAAAAGACCGCTTTTCAAAGGTGCGACTCGCTTACCTCGCGCGCTGGGTGTACCACGTAATGTAGCTATGTTGATATTCATGATCTCTGCCTCGCTCTTTATGATTATTCATATGTGGGCGATCCTGGTGTTCGTCTTTTTGTGGATTCCTTCAGCTGCATTAACAAAATATGACGACCGCATGTTTCGAATTATGGGCCTGTGGTTGAAAACCAAATTCAGTAATTGGTTTGATTCTCCGTTTAAGCAGTGGGGAGGATCGTCTTATTCCACTGCTGACTACAAACGTAAGGGTTTAAAATAATGAGAGCTGCCACCGCTACGAAGCCAAAAAAAATTGATGCCTTCCGTAAGGAGCCATCGGTAAATAAAAAGTATTTGCCCTATTCTTATCACCTCAATGATTACGTGATTTCGATGGAAAACGGCGATCTGATGGCTTTTTTCAAGCTGGATGGCCGCACACATGACTGCGCATCAGATCGGGAACTGGTCACTTGGCATAAAGACCTTAATACGCTGGTTAAGAGCTTCGGAACAGACCAGGTAGAGCTGTGGACGCATGAATATCACCATGAGGCTAAAGAGTACCCGGATGGTGAGTATGACCAGTTTTTCCCTGCTTACGTTGATCAATATAACCGTAAGCTGCACGGCGATTCCAAACAGCTTATTAATGACCTTTATCTGACCGTTATCTACAAACAGGTAGGGGATCAAACACAGAAGTTTCTGGCGAAATTTGAAAAGCCGACTCGTGACCAAATTCAGCAAATGCAGAATGAGGCGCTTGAAGGTCTGGAAGATGTTTCTGAACAAATCCTGGAAGCAATGAAGCCGTATGGTATTCAGCAGCTGGGTATCTATTATCGTGACAAACGCGGTGTTGAAATTCCGGCGCCTGATAAAAAAGAGCGTGAAGAACTGGCTGAGGTCGATGAATCAGACGTTTTTGACGAAGCTGTTGTTATCGAACGTAACGAGCCTGAGCCTTCGCAGGCTCACGCTTATTCAAAAGCGCTGGAGTTCCTTTATTTCCTCGCAAATATGGAATGGGCCATCGTGCCTGTTTGCCGTGAGCGTATCCGTGAGTACATCATGGACAACCGCCCTGTAAGCTCCCTGTGGGGTGATGTTGTCCAGATCAGAACGGTAGATCACAACTTCTACACCACCGGCATTGAATTTCGTGACTACGAAGAAGATACAGAGCCAGGCCAGCTCAATATGCTTAAAGAAGCCGATTTTGAATACCTTCTGACGCAGAGTTTTTCTTGCCTCTCTGAATCTTCAGCTAAAACGTTTCTGACGCATCAGGAAAAATCTTTGCAGGAAACGCGCGACCGTGCGCAAAGCCAGCTGGCACAGCTTGGTACCGCGCTTGATATGCTGACGTCCAGAGAGTTCGTGATGGGCTACCATCATGGAACTGTGCATGTTTGGGATAATGACCAAAACGCGGTACAGCGCAAAGCGCGTCGTGTGAAGGTTATGCTGACAGGCTGTGGCGTGGTTGGCGGTACTATCAGCCTGGCCTCTGAGGCTGCATATTATGCGAAACTGCCTGGCAACCAGAAATGGGCGCCGCGCCCGGTTCCGGTAAACTCATGGAACTTCCTGCACTTCAGCTCGTTCCACAATTTTATGCGTGGCAAGCCTGACAATAACCCGTGGGGGCCAGCGCTGACCATGTTCCGCACGATCAGCGGTACGCCACTCTATTTTAATTTCCATGTGACCCCGCTTGAAGAACTTTCTTACGGTAAACGCCCGCTGGGCCACGCGTTAATAACGGGTATGTCGGGGGAAGGTAAAACCACACTGCTTAACTTCCTGCTGGCGCAGTCAATGAAGTACAACCCACGGCTTTTTGTTTATGACCGTGACCGCGGTATGGAGCCGTTCATTCGAAGCGTTGGTGGCTACTATAAAGTTCTGCAACAGGGTATGCCGTCCGGGTTTGCCCCGCTTCAGATTGAGCCGACCAAACGCAATATTGCCCTCATTAAAAACCTGTTCCGCATTTGTGTGGAAACCACCAATAACGGGCCTATCAGCGCAACGATGGCTACCGAACTGGCTGAAGGCGTTGATGCGGTTATGGGGGAAGGTTCACTTATTCCACGCGAGGCGCGCACCGTTACTATCCTGGACGGGTACGTGAATGAAGTTGTGGAAAATGGCGTATCACTGAAAGGGCTGCTGCGCGAATGGACGCGCGAAGGTCAGTATGGCTGGCTTTTTGACAATGATAAAGACAGCCTGGATCTCAGCACGAATGATATTTTTGGTTTCGATTTGTCCGAGTTTATCGCAGCCAAAGAGGAAGTATCCAGCCCGGCCCGTACTCCGCTCATGATGTACCTTCTGTACCGGGTACGTGACTCCATCGACGGCAAACGCCGCGTCATTCAGTGCTTTGACGAGTTCCACGCCTACCTTGACGATCCGGTTATCGAGCGTGAAGTTAAGCGTGGTATCAAAACTGACCGTAAGAAAGACGCTATCTATGTGTTTGCCACGCAGGAGCCGAACGATGCGCTGTCCAGCCGTATTGGCCGCACGATCATGTCGCAGACCGTCACGAAAATCTGCCTGCGCGATCCAGAAGCTATCCGAGAGGATTATGCCTTCCTTACTGATGCTGAATACGACGCGCTGATGTCGATTACCGAACACTCCAGACAGTTCCTGGTTAAACAAGGGCAACAGTCTGCGATTGCTTCTTTCAATCTCTACCCACGCAACAGCGACGATATTGATGCAGATATTAAGACAATGGACAACGTTCTTAGCGTGTTGTCCGGTGAACCACAAAACGCCGAAATTGCGCATGAGCTGGTTGAACGACTCGGTAATGACCCTGAAGTATGGCTCAAAGAATACTGGCGCCTGACGGCTTAACAATGAGGCAAAACACCATGAAAAAAACACTGACGGCAGTATTGCTGACCACCGGCCTGATTCTGGGGGGCGCGCAAAGCGCTTCCGCAGGCATCATCGTGACCAACCCTACTGAGCTAGCTAAACAGGTCGAGCAGCTTCAGCAAATGGCGCAGCAGCTGGAACAGCTTAAAAGCCAGCTGCAAACGCAGAAAAATATGTATGAGTCGATGGCAAAGACAACCGACCTGGGCGATCTGCTGGGGACGTCTACCAGCACGCTGGCAAATAATTTGCCGGACAACTGGAAGGAGATCTACAGCGACGCCATGAACTCCAGTTCTTCCGTCACGCCTTCAGTTAACAGCATGATGGGCCAGTTTAATGCGGAAGTTGACGACATGACGCCCAGCGAAGCAATTACCTACATGAACAAAAAGCTGGCTGAAAAAGGCGCTTATGACCGCGTTATGGCAGAAAAAGCCTACAACAACCAGATGCAGGAACTGACCGATATGCAGGAGCTGACGGAGCAGATTAAAACGACGCCAGACCTGAAATCGATTGCTGACTTACAGGCCCGTATCCAGACGTCACAGGGTGCTATTCAGGGTGAGCAGGCGAAGCTGAATCTGATGAACATGTTGCAGCAGTCACAGGACAAGCTATTACGTGCGCAGAAAGAACGTGCCACCCACAATTTTGTTTTTGGAACCGGCGGGGACGTTACCGCGTCACCTTCAATTAACTGAGGTAATTATGAAAAAACTACTGCTTGTTATCCCTTTCCTCCTGGTGGCCTGCGATGCCTCGCATGACGTGGAGTGGTACAAAAAACATGAGAAAGAGCGCAAGGCAACAATTCAGGAATGCAAGAAAGACGCGGATGAACTTCAGAAACCTGATTGCAAAAACGCGCGCGAAGCCGATCGTCAGCTGTTTGTGTTCGGCAAAAAAGACGGCGAAATCAATTCACCGAAAATTTAGGAGTAAGGAGGCAATATGGCATTCACCCTAGTCGCAGACATTTTCGCAAAAGTAGACGGGGCGATTACGTCAATGGTGAGCGCCAATGTTGCCACCATTATCTCTGATGTGACGCCTCTGATTGCCACCTGTCTGACCATCAAGCTGATGGTGCAGGGGATGTACTCAGCGTTTAATCCGGGGGCGGGCGACAGCCTGAGTTCGCTGATTAAAGAGTATCTTTCCATAGCCCTTATCCTGAGCTTTGCAACGGCGGGCGGCTGGTATCAACAGGAACTGGTCAACGTGGCGCTTCACCTGCCGGATGATTTTGCCGGGATACTGTCTGCCCCTAATAAAGTCGGTGCAAGTGGCGTACCGGCGATTATTGATAGCGGTATTGAAAAAGGTATCAAGATCGTCAACACCGCATGGGAAGCCGCAGACGTGTTTTCATCGAGCGGCCTGGCCGCGTATGCCATTGGCGGCATTATGATGATTGCTACCGTGGTGCTGGGCGGCCTCGGTGCGGGCTTTGTGATCATGGCTAAAATCCTTCTGGCCGTTACGCTTTGTTTTGGCCCGATTGCAATCTTCTGCCTGCTGTGGGGAGCGACAAAAAACATCTTTGCTCGCTGGCTGGCGTCGGTCATTAACTATGGCCTTGTCGTCGTCATTCTTGCGCTCGTGTTTGGTTTCATCATGCAGATGTTCGACAACCTCCTGTCCTCGATGAACTCTGATGCCGCTTACTCATCAATCACTGGTTCTATCGCCGCCTTATTACTGACGGTCATTTCCGTTTTCGTTCTGTTCCAGATTCCGCAAATTGCCGCCAGCTGGGGTAGCGGTATTAGCGCCGGAGTTGCTGACGCCGCACGCTCTACGGGTTCTTCCATGCAGGCGCTTGGCAATATGGGCAGCCACGGCATGTTTGGCGGTAATGCGTTCAGAGGCGGTAACAGTGGCGGCGGCCAGCAATCGGCAGGTGGAGGAAGTGGCAGCAACAGCGGAGGAAACAGTGGTTCTAATTTAAGTGGTAAGGCAAGGGGCAGTCGCGGGAAGAAGGCTGCATAAAATTAAAACAAAAGTCGTTGAAATTGCAATTTCGACGACTTATTATAATTAGTACGTTCAACAACCGATAATGGATGCCGTAATGCGCAGCTTATTACTCATGGGAGTTCTTCTGATTAGCGCCTGTTCCAGCGGGCATAAACCGCCACCGGAGCCGGACTGGAGCAACACCGTTCCAGTAAACAAAACAATCCCGGTTGATACGCAAGGTGGTGCAAATGAGAGCTAATAAAAAAACAGGGCTTACACGTGAAGCCATTAAAGAGTTCAACGAAAGCCGTAAAGGGCTTGAAGTTGATCTGATGGATGAAGTGCTGAAGTCCCGGCGTACCGCCTGGATGGTTGCCACCGGTTCAGCGGTGGTAACTGTTTTTGCACTCTCTTTAGTTGGTTACGTGGTGCATAAGTACAGCCAGCCAATACCCGCACATCTGCTAACGCTCAACGAGGCCACTCACGAAGTACAGCAGGTCAAGCTGACCCGCGACCAGACCTCTTATGGTGACGAAATTGATAAGTTCTGGCTGACACAATATGTCATTCACCGTGAGAGCTATGACTTCTATTCAGTTCAGGTCGATTATACGGCCGTTGGCTTAATGTCCACGCCGAACGTGGCAGAGTCTTACCAGAGCAAGTTCAAGGGCCGCAACGGTCTTGATAAGGTTCTGGGCGACAGTGAAACGACCCGCGTGAAGATTAACTCTGTGATCCTCGATAAACCGCACGGCGTAGCAACGATACGCTTTACTACGGTTCGCCGCGTGCGCAGCAATCCCGTTGATGATCAGCCGCAGCGCTGGATTGCCATTATGGGGTATGAATATAAATCGCTGGCGATGAATGCTGAGCAGCGTTATGTCAACCCGCTGGGTTTCCGCGTGACGAGTTATCGCGTCAACCCGGAAGTTAACTGAGGGCTGCCCCATGAAAAAACTACTTCTTTCAGCAGTCGTTTTGTCAGTCCTGGGAGGCGCGGCCACTAACGTTATGGCGCTTGAGGTTGGCCGCAATTCTCCTTATGACTACCGCATTAAAAGCGTTGTTTATAACCCTGTTAACGTGGTCAAAATTGACGCTATCGCCGGTGTGGCTACCCACATTGTTGTCGCGCCTGACGAAACCTATATCACTCATGCTTTTGGCGATTCTGAAAGCTGGACGTTTGCGCACAAAATGAACCATTTTTTTGTGAAGCCGAAACAGGCCATGAGTGATACCAACCTGGTGATCGTCACCGATAAGCGCACCTATAACATCGTCCTCCATTTCATCGGTGAAGAAACGAAGAAAAATGCAGACGGTACGGTATCAAAATCCTTTATTGAAACGCCGTGGGCTGTGCGCCAGGCCGTTCTTCAGCTGACCTATGAATATCCGTTTGAGCAGCAGGAAAAAGCCAAAAGCGCGGCTGATAAAAAACGCATTACGCAGAAGCTGAAGCAGACGGCTTTTGCGGGGGCGAAGAACTATCAGTACGTAATGAGCGAACAGCCTGAAATGCGCAGCATCCAGCCGGTTCACGTCTGGGATAACTACCGCTTTACCCGGTTTGAGTTTCCGGCCAATGCGGAGTTACCGCAGGTCTACATGATCTCGGCCAGTGGCAAAGAAACGCTGCCTAACTCTCATGTTGTGGGTGAGAACCGCAACATCATCGAGGTGGAAACCGTCGCTAAAGAGTGGCGTATTCGTCTGGGCGATAAAGTCGTTGGCGTTCGTAATAATAATTTCGCGCCGGGCGCCGGTGCGGTAGCAACCGGTACGGCTTCCCCGGATGTGCGCAGGGTTCAAATTGGGGAGGATAACTGATGGCCCGTAAAAGTGTCGATGTAGATCAGGAACTCGATGAAAACACCGGAGACGGTGAATTTGAAAGCGAGCGTGGCGGATTTAAAGGCAGTAACCGCCGTTCGGCTCCTGGTATGAAAGCCTTTGTCATACTGATGGCGCTGCTTGCTTTGGTATTCATCGGGATTACGGTCATGGGTAAAATTCGCGCCCCGGCTAAAGCTGAAGCTGATAAAGACGGTGGTAAAGCGCAACAGGCCAATACACTGCCAAACTACAGCTTTAACAGCGATCCTGATGTTAATAAACCTGCAACTGCGCAGAATAGCGCCACTGATGCCCGTGCTGTGCAGGCTGCCGCACAGGCAGATGCAGATGCGGGCAGCAGCAATACCGGCGCGCGTACCTCTAATAAGCGTAAAGAACCTTCGCCTGAAGAACTGGCTATGCAGCGTCGTCTGGGCGGCGAGCTAGCCCAAACTAATCAGGCGGCCACAAGCAATAGTCCCGGAGTGCAGCCCCAGGACAACGAAACAAGCGAAGGTAGTTCAGCACTCGCTAAAAACCTGACTCCTGCAAGGCTGAAGGCTAGCCGCGCTGGAGTCATGGCTAATCCCAGCCTGACTGTTCCGAAAGGCAAAATGATCCCCTGTGGTACCGGCACCGAGCTGGATACCACTGTTCCGGGTCAGGTTTCCTGCCGGGTTTCACAGGACGTTTACTCAGCTGATGGACTCGTTAGGCTGATTGATAAAGGCTCATGGGTAGACGGTCAGATTACCGGTGGTATCAAAGACGGCCAGGCGCGCGTGTTTGTTCTCTGGGAGCGTATCCGCAATGACCAGGACGGGACAATCGTTAATATTGACAGTGCCGGAACGAACTCACTCGGCAGCGCGGGGATTCCGGGCCAGGTGGATACCCATATGTGGGAGCGTCTGCGTGGTGCGATCATGATTTCGTTGTTCTCTGACACCTTAACGGCGCTGGTTAACCAGACGCAGAGTAATAACATTCAGTACAACAGCACAGAAAACAGCGGTGAGCAGCTGGCGTCTGAAGCACTCCGCTCTTACATGTCTATCCCCCCTACCCTCTACGATCAGCAGGGTGATGCGGTGAGCATTTTTGTTGCCCGCGACCTCGATTTCAGCGGCGTTTATACGCTCGCAGACAACTAAAAAAAGTGGGCGCTTAGCGCCCGCTTTTCTTCAGGAGTAATCATGACTGATGCAGCTTTCTATCAACTTGGCCCACTGCGCGAGTATTTAGAAGATCCTACTGTTTTTGAAATTCGCATTAACCGCTTTCAGGAAGTTATCTGTGATACGTTCAGCGGCCGCAGGGTTGTGAAGAACGTAGCGATTACAGCAGATTTTATTAGGAACCTTGCTAAATCGTTGGTGAGCAGCAACAAGCTGACCATGCAGGCCATTAATGACGTGATCCTGCCTGGCGGGATCAGGGGCGTTATCTGTCTGCCCCCTGCGGTGATTGACGGTACAACGGCCGTAGCGTTTCGTAAGGATTTAGCGGCCGATAAAAATCTGGAGCAGCTGACCAGCGAGGGGATTTTCAGTGACTGCCGGAAGATTACCGGCAGCAAGCAAAGCCTAACGGATGATGATTTTTTCCTTAAAGAGCTGCACAGCAGCGAAAAATGGCCCGCATTCCTGCAAACCGCCGTTGAGAAGAAACGCACAATCGTGATCTGCGGTGAAACTGGGTCGGGGAAAACGGTACTCACGCGCGCGCTGTTAAAATCGCTACATAAAGACGAGCGTGTAATTATTTTAGAGGACGTTCACGAAGTAACGGTCGATCACGTTGTCGAGGCCGTTTATATGATGTACGGCGATGCAGGAAAGATCGGCCGCGTCAGCGCCACTGATGCCCTGCGAGCCTGTATGCGTCTGACCCCGGGCCGTATCATCATGACTGAGCTTAGGGATGATGCTGCGTGGGATTATCTTAAAGCACTTAATACCGGCCATCCAGGCGGTGTTATGTCAACGCACGCTAACTCTGCGCGCGATGCCTTTAACCGTATTGGGCTGCTTATCAAGGCGACCCCTATCGGCCGTATGCTCGATATGAGCGATATTATGCGAATGCTCTACTCCACCATTGACGTTGTGGTGCATATGGAAAAGCGGAAAATCAAAGAAATTTATTTTGACCCTGAATATAAAATGCAGTGTGTGAACGGGAGCCTGTAATGAAAAACTTAGTAACCTGGCTTCTGGCCGCAACATTTACGACAGCCGCCCTGCCCGCCTTTGCGGTGGAACCATCCGTTCAGGTTGGCTACTCGCCTGAAGGAAGCGCCCGCGTTCTCGTCCTGAGCGCCATTGACTCCGCAAAAACCTCGATACGGATGATGGCTTATTCTTTTACCGCCCCGGATATTATGAAGGCACTGGTAGCAGCCAAAAAACGGGGAGTTGATGTGAAAATCGTAATTGATGAAAGGGGCAATACGGGGCGCGCCAGCATTGCGGCCATGAACTACATAGCGAACAGCGGCATCCCTTTGCGTACTGACAGTGATTTCCCTATCCAGCATGACAAGGTGATCATCGTGGATAATGTGACCGTTGAAACTGGCAGCTTTAATTTCACCAAAGCGGCCGAAACGAAAAACTCGGAGAATGCGGTGGTGATCTGGAACATGCCTAAGCTCGCTGAATCATTCCTCGAACACTGGCAAGACCGCTGGAATCGGGGGAGAGACTACCGTTCCAGCTACTGAATACTGACCGCCGAAAGGCGGTTTTTTTTGTTCAAAGAAACTGATTTCAGTATCGCGCCTGGGGCAGCTGGCCAACGTCGCCGGCATCGCGCCGGCAAAAATCGAAAAACAGAAATATCAGCAAGATAGCTTAAACAGGTGTCGGGAAATTTCGTTGAGATATTTTGAAGGAATCACAGTGTAAGCAGGCGGCCTATTTCAAAAAAGGCGGCTGTACGGTAGTCACTGACTCTCTCGCAGATCTTCCCGCTCATGTACCAGTAATACCCGTCAGTGCTGACAATATCGAGCAAATACCGCATATCATAAACCGTATCGGGTATTACCTCACCCTCACCGGCCAGAACGCCGATGGCAATAGAATGGTTCCCTCCTCGTACAAAGCCTATCCGCCAGGGCAACCACAAAGTAACGCGGTGGTTAATATCCTGTACCCACGGATTGCCCTTAGCGCTGCCTATATCGGCTAAAGCACTCCGGTAGCTTGATTCACCCCACGGCCACGGCAGGATCTTGGCCGTCGCAAGCGCCAGGGGAAAATCTTCAGCAGCAAGCCTGAGTGATTTCATGTGCGTGTAATCCATCGCCCAGATGATTTTTGTGAAGAAGAACTCGCGCTCGTTCATGTCCGGGCGCGCGTCCTGGCCCTCCGTGCCAACGGCCAGCAGGTAATCGGCCTGAATTGGCAGTATCAGCGCGCGTAGTAAGTCATGGATCGCCGGTTGCGGCAGTCTGCGCGCCAGATTAATTACCCGGTCGAACTTCAGTTTATCCTGCTTGCGCTTGTCGGTCTGCTCCATCAGATTTCATGGCCCCCTTCTTCATGCTCATGCTCATGGGTGTGTTCTTTTCCGGTATGGCTCTGTTCCGCCTGAGACGTCTGCGGCATGGCGTAATCGTCGTAAATGCTGCTGTCAAAGTCGTAGTCTGATGCTTCGGCATAATGCTCGTAATCGGCATACTCCTGCGCGCTCCACTGCTGATCGTCGGCAGCAGCATAATCATGGGCCAGCTCTGCATCATTTTGCTGTGCTTCATGACGCCGCAGGCCAACGGAATCATCCATAGGGTTCTGCTTAAGATGAAAGGCGTCCTCTGCGTTGCTCACCGGCTGATAATCAGTGCCGGTTGTCATGTTATGTTCATCGGGTTTCTGGTTAAACGCCATGCTTTCCCCCGTGGCTTCTGGCAGACCTTTTTCAGCTGATCGGGTTTCTAAACTGGTATCGCGGCCAATATCCTTAAACCTGGCCTCAAGCCCAAAGAAACGGTCAATTTCTGCGGCCGTGGTTTTCGGGCTGTCGCGGCTCACGCTCGATGCCAAAGATTTTTTATCGTCGGTAAAAATTTCCACCTCATGACGCGCACGCGAAATACCAACATAAAAAACGTCCTTAGAAGTGGTAAGCGATTTGGTATCTATGTTGAACAACACGCGATCACAGGTAAGCCCCTGGGATTTGTGGACGGTGGTTGCATAAGCATAGGAAAGATAAGAAGCCTGTTTTTTGTCCAGCTCAACCGTGCGCCCTTTTTTGTCCTCAAGCGTCAGTTTTTCACCCTCCACGGTTTTCACAGTGAAGCGGTCGCCGTTGGCAACGTCCAGCGTTTTATCGTTACGCGTTACCATGACCTTATCGCCCGGCGCCAGTTCGGCGCTGACTGCCTGGTATACAGACAGCTTGGTGTGTGTACGCGGGCTGAAAGCGATCTGCTCACCGCTGCTGCTTTCAACCGTCAATTTGTTGCCCGGCCCGGTATCAAGAACCTGGTAAGACTCGCCCCGCTTCATACCATTTTTGTAATCCTGTTCGGGGATAATGATTTGCCCTTTACTGAAATAACGGCTGTCGCGGCGTTCCGCCTGTGTCGAATCCACGCGGTCAAGTAGCGTGAACGTTTCGCCGGTTCCGGCAAGCCCCAGATTGCCCCGGATGTAGTCATTGAGGGTTTTGCGTGAGGCGTTCGTACCAGAGATTATCAGGGTGGCATCCTGTTGTTCTGAGGACAGAGACAGATAGCGATCGGCAAGTTGAGCGAGTCGGGGCGCTTCTTCCTTCAGTTCGTTCACGCCGGTGATATTTTTCAGGGCGCGCGCGGCATTACCTTCAGCGGCATACTTAACCGCCTCAAGCAAAACTTCATTCTTCTGTCGCTGAATGTCTTTCATGTAGCTGGTCTGCATACCTGCTTTAATCAGCTGCTCAAAAGGCTTACCGGCTTCTACCGCTTTCGTCTGTGACGTATCCCCCAGGAATACCGCGCGAGCGTTATGCTTCTCGATCACCTCCATCAGCTGTTTCATCTGCCGGGCGGGTATAACACCGGCTTCATCAATGAATACGACTGATTTTTCATCCAGCTTTTTATCCTTCGCTTTGAGGAAGGCGGCAACGGTGCGGGCCGGTAATCCATCATCTTCAAGCGCTTTTTTCTGTGTCCCATAGGGGGCCAACGCCGTGACCTTCAGCCCTTGTGACTCCAGCAGCTCTTTAGCGGCCATCGTCATATAGCTTTTACCGGTACCGGCGTAACCATGTGCGGCCACAAACCGATCTTTGCTCGTCACAATTTCTGTAACCGCGCGCATCTGCTCATTCTTGAGGGTTTTCCCGGCGAGCAGCTGGCCTGCAATCTCTGCGGTCAGCTGTCGCGGCATCTGCCCCCGGCCGCGTGATTCGATAGTCAGAATGGAACGCTCAAGGCGAATACCCTCCACGGTAGTGACGCGGTGGCTGGTCTTTTTAAGCCTACCGTTTTTAATACCATCATCTACCGCAAAACGGGCTTTATCCGCACGCATCCCGCTATTCGTCAGCGAGTCGATCCACTCTTTGCGCGTCAGAGTTTCGGCCATAACTGAAGCACCGACCTTCAGCGTTGATTGATACCGGGCTTCGCCCTCGATGATGGCGCCCTTCTGTACCGCCTTCAGGTACGCTTTTTCAACATCGGCCATTGTGGCATGGCCCAGCACCTGCTTATTAGCGATCTGAATCAGCTTCTGGCGTTCAAAGCTGGCATCGCGCTCTGACAGCGACTTAACTGCAAACTGGATAGCCCGGTCAGCTTTAACCTCCGGGCTGGTAAAATCCGGGGCCATGTTGCGCGCAATATCAGCCTCCAGAGGTTTACCGTGTCCCTGCCATTCACGGTTATCAAAATCAATGCCGAGCGTTTTGGCGCGGCTGGCCCATTCCTGGTGAATTTCTTCACGGGAATGCTCTGTTTTCTTTTCACGCGTCGCCATCGAGACGCGGCTTTTCGTCTGAGCATCGGCGGTTTCCCGCGTCAGGCCCATTGCAGCGAGTCCCTTTTCAATTTGCTCCGACCGGCGGGAAAAAGCGCGAATCTGTTCGTCTGAAAAATGGGCCATATCGAACGTGTTATTTTTGCTGTTGTAACGCAGCTCATAACCGGCTTTGGTCAACTCCAGCGCCAGCTCCTGTTTGTAAACATCGCCCAGGTGCATTTTGTTACGCATCAGCTCATCATTTTTGAGCGCGCGCCACTGGCCGTCCTCGCGCTGGGTCATGTTCATGACAAAAGCGTGGGTGTGCAAATCAGGATCTAGCGCCCTGGACGTTTCGTGGCGGAAAGTAGCGACGACAAGGTTATTGGTATTCTGGGTTACTGATTTCCCCTGGCGAGTCGTCCGGGCCTGCGCGAGTTTTTCAGCTTCACGCACGGCAGCGGCAACAGCTTTTTCATGAGCCTCGATAATGGTTTTGTCGCCGTGGATCAGCGCCTGCATGGATACCCCTTTAGGCGCTGAAAACGTCAGGTCGTAGCCCAGACGCTCTTTTTTGGCATCACCCACGTGTCGCTGCATATGCGTGAAGGTATCGATCTCACCGACAAGCAGCTCTTTAAACCGGGCTGATTCAACGTCCCCGGATAAGCCGAGGGCTTCAGCTCCGGTTCCCTGCCAGGACGTGAATGATGAATCCTTACTGTAGTAATCATCCTTTGCATCAGAGTAGTAGCCCACAACGCTAGTGACGTTCTGGCGGGTAATCGTGGTTATATCAAGCATCAGATCTCCCTCAGTTCAATGCCAGGAACAGGGTTTTTGCGATGGTATTTAACGTGTTTAGCCTTGAACTTAGCGACGGGCATATCACCAGGCAACGCCAGATAGCCGGTGAGGTTTGGCAACATAGATATTTCGGTAGGCGTTACGGCACGAACAACTTTAACGTCGCGGCGTTTACGGACAATCCAGGGCTTCTGAGGATCGGATTCTTTACGCTCAACTTCGCCTTCTATCTCACCGAGTGAGCGCGACATTTGATCCAACGTTTCATCACCGAGACGGCTGCCGCCCAGCACGATGTTAGAACGCATGTTAGCCAGAATGGTCTGAGCCATATCCCGACCATAAACCTTAACCAGCTGAGAATAGGTTTGATAGCCAGCATAAACACACAGACCGCTTTTACGCCCTTTGGTCAGTGCATCGTTGAGGTTTGGCAGAAACTGGAGTGATTCCAGCTCGTCAATAAATACATTAATGCGGCTTTCTTTTTCCCCCATACCCAGGACGATAGAAAAAATCGAATCCAGCCAGCAGGAAATTAGCGGATTAAGTGACCTTTTCATTTCTTCCTGCCAGGTGATAAACAGGGTTCCCGGCTTTCCATCATCAAGCCAGTCACGCAGGGAAAAATTCCCTTCCGGCATTTTCAAATGTGGGGCAAGATTCTTACTGAGAACAAATCGCGCGCTTCCAACTGCTTTTTCAGACCCGGAAAAAATAGCTTCAGCAGGTGTCCCTATTAAAAATTCTTTTAATTTTTTCTGGTCAACGTTACAGGCCCAGTGAATAACTTCTTCCATAGTTACTGTGCTGTATAGGCTGTGAAGTTTTTTCGAAACTTCACTAAAAATAAGACGGCCATAGCCGAACCATTCTTCAGTAGCCATATCAGGGCTTTCCTGAACAATAGAGTTCACTAAGCGCTCGTAATCATATGAACGGCGGATTTCATTGAAAAACACCCAGCCTTCAGTGCGTTTATCATAGGCGTTTAAAATAACATCACCGGGACGATAGAAATTCTTTAAGAACCCCCCATTTGGATCTAAAGCAATATTTTTGCCGCCTCTAATGATGCTCTTAAATAACAGTTCATTGAAAATTGTGGTTTTACCAGTACCGGTTGTCCCGGCAATCGAAAAATGCAAGTTCTCAGCGTATGTAGGTATGGGGATATTAGCCACGGTTAACTGGTTGACACCTCTTTCGCGTGTTTTATCAGCGAGTGTTCTGGCGCGAACAAGCTCTGTACCACGATAAATCTTTTTGAATCTTTCGCCTTTAAACACGCGTGATTTATCATAAATGATAAAAGCGATCAGACCGCCAATACCAATAAACCAGCCAGCAATTAAAGCTGACCATAAAGGCCATAGCGAAAAAGTGTTTTTAACAAGATACGGTATCAGGTATTTAGCCGTTGATGGGTCAATACCGTAGGTAAATTTAGCAACTAGAAACCATACCATTACTGGCGGCAAAGTAATTGCAAATAAAAATGCTAAGCCTCTTTCTCTATCGTCCATTTCAGCGCTCCTTTTTTGGTTCCCAGACTTTGTAGCCGTTACGTTCAACCTCTGCTTTTGCCGCTTTGGTTTTGCCCGGTTCTGCTATCGAACGCAGGAGGATCAGCGTTTCAATAGCGAGTGATTCATGCAACATCATCTGTCCTGCCGGTGGGAATTTTACGCCAGATAGCGTTTCGGTTATTGCCTTCAGCTCATCGCGCAGTGAGCCAAAATCCGCATCTGAAGCACGGTCAAAAAGGTAATCCAGTTTGCGATTTACGTCGCTCAGCTGGTCGGCAACTATTTTCAACCCGGACTCCCGATCTCCTGGGCCAGCTTCAAGGCAGCGCCGCAGATACTCTGACCGATTACCGCCTGAAACCCGGTCTATATAGGCCAAAAGTTCATCTGATACTTTTGCGGTTATTGTTGGCATTCAGCCCTCACTTTGTGCATTTTTTAAACGAAAAAAAGGGTATCTAATACGGTGGAATCATAGTATTACCAAAGTAATAAATCAAACATGTTATAAATCAGAAAGTTAGATTAATGTTGTAATACCGCGATAATACCACAGTATGGCTAAATATGGTTTTTTTGATTTTAAATCAGTGGGATAGCGTGATTTATCACGCTGCGTTAGGTGTATAGCAGGTTAAGGGATAAAAAATCATCTTTTTTGGTAGGAGCGATCTCCGTAGGTTAAGGACTATCTGGCTAAAAAGCGTCCTATTCTTTGATGGTCATGCTTGCATGACCATCTGAGCAGCCAGAAACTACGGAGAAACTACAGAAAGACTACAAAAACCGCTTTATACAGGTGATAATAGACTACTAATCGACTACAAAAAAACTACAGTATTCCGTGATAGACTACTCAAAAACTACAGAGAAACTACAAAATTGCATTGACCCCATTTTACGGGTGCTGTAGAGTCAGCTTCATACAACGGAGGGGTTATGAATAAACCTGCTGATCTGAAACCCCGCAACTTATCGGCTGCTGTCAGATTGCGCCTGGATGAAATCGAGAACTGGCTGGACAGGGGAATAACCCGGCATGAAATTGCTGAAATCCTCGGCAGCGAATACAGCTTTTCGGTGACGGCCAAAGGGCTTGAGATGGCACTGTATAGAGCGCGGCAAAACCGGAAAAGTGTATTGCACAATACACAAGACAGTAAGCCGGATGATGCGGATAGTGTATTGCACAATACACAAGGCAAGAGTAGCGCGAAGGGTACAGAGGAAAGTGTATTGCACAATACACAACCGTCTGAGCCTGAAGCGCAGGAAAGTGAAAAGGTAGAGAGTCCCGGCATTATTGATAAAGAGTTCTTCAATAAAATCGGTGAGGATTTCGACCCTAAGAAGTTCAACAAAAAATTCTGAGGTGATTTATGAAAGTAGCGGTAATTAATTACAGTGGCAGTGTTGGTAAAACCTTAATTTCATCGTACCTGTTAGCCCCGCGCCTGACTGGTGCAAAGTTCTATGCGGTAGAGACTATCAACCAGTCTGCTTCCGATCTGGGTATTGAGGATGTGACCAGTTTTAAAGGTGACGACTTCTCACGTTTGATTGAGGATATTGTTTTTGAAGATGCAGGGATTATTGATATTGGCGCGTCAAACGTTGAAGCGTTCCTGATGGCTATGTCTCGCTTTGACAGTGGCGCGAACGAATTTGATAAATATGTAATCCCGGTAACGCCGGATAATAAGGCGATTGATGAAAGCCTGAAAACGGCACACACGTTAAGTAAAGCTGGCGTGAGCAGCAAGAAGATTATCTTTGTTCCAAACCGTATTAGTCCAGACAGTGAAGTAGAAGATGTGCTGGCGCCGGTGTTTGAGTTTGTCAAAGAAACGAAGATTGGCAAAATAAGCAAGAAGGCTGTTATTTATAACAGTGAGGTTTTCGAATATCTGGCGTTTCACCGTATCTCATTCGAAGTATTGACCGCTGAAGATCCAGAAGAATTCAAATCCCGTGCAAAACAAACAACCGATGCTGACGAGCGCAAAAAACTGGCACGCCGTTATACATACATGAAACAGGCGATTCCGGTAAAAGCTAATCTCGATAAAGCATATGCGGCTTTAATGGGAGAATAAAATGGAAAAGCAGCCGGACAAATTAGAAGTTCTGATGGACTGGTTTTTAGGTGACGCGAAGGAAATCACCGCAACTCAGAAAGAAATGACGCAGAAACTTTCTGAGCTTTCGGAAAAGCTGGCAAAAGACACCGAGAGTTTAGGAGAGACGGCAGACTCTCTTAAACGGGCTTTAGTAGAAAACCAGCGTTCAATTAGCCTGGCAATTAGTGATGATGCTAAGGCACGTGAGGAGTTTCTAACTAAATTCCGCCGCGCGCAGGCGTCCAGTGCTGAGACGTTTACCCGTCAGATCCTTTTTATTACAGCTGGCTGCACCATCGTGGGCGCCGCAGTAGGCGCCGCGATAGCGATACTCCTACTTAGATAAAGCAAACCGGGCGTGTCCCGGTTTTTTTTCAAGCGGAGCGCGGAGGCCGAAGGCCGGAGGCATTAGTGGCCGCCGCCCGCGTAAGCGGGGCGAGACGGGAACCGGCTCGATGCGCAGCACGGCAGAACGGCCCCGCAGGGGCAATGCCCGTTTTAATTCAGCGTGACAGTCACGCGTGACCATCACGGGGAGAAAAATAATGAATGACCGACAGCGAGAACTGGCCCGTATACGCCAGGCCCGCCGCCGCGCGCGGCTCAAGGAAGAAGGCGCAAGCGTGACAGTCACGCTAACAAAACAGGAAGAAGCAATGTTGCAGGAGCTGTGCCGGGTTCGCCGTCCTGGACGAACGCCTTATTCAACGAACGAATTTTTCCAGCTGCTGCTGATCCGCAACTGGCAGCAGTGGCAGGAGCAAAAGGCACAGCTGGGAAAATGCCAGGCTTGCGGAAAGCTGAAAGCGGAGGGAGGTTGCGGGGGTGAACGGAAAGGCGAAACCTTTAACTGCTGGCTTGCCGTCGAAGCCAACGAACTAAATTTGTAGTGTATTGTGCAATACATATTTACACAGAGACAAAGAACCACCGGCTATCTCTGGAACGGCCGCGCAGCGGAAAGAAAAAAGCCCGGTCAATCCGGGCTTGTTTCTTTCGGCGGCTCAGTAATCGTCTAGATCTCCGCAGCCCAGCGGGCAACAATTACGCTCAATACCGTGGCTGCAATAACCGTTTTCCCGATCCTGCCGGATTTCTTCCGCGATCTCGTCTTGGGTCAGATAGTCAAATTCACGCCGCGCTACTGCGATCAGTTCTTCCCGATACTCGGCCGGAACGCCAGCAAGATAGCCGTCAATATCCGCGCTCAGGCGGCGCTGATACAGTTCATAAATCAGGCCGCAGCGGGGCTGCTGTTCGCGCGCAAAACTCTCACACTGGCGACGAAAATCTTCAAGAGTCTGCTCAAGGGTTTGTGTGGTCATGTCGTTTGTCCTCGATCTTTCTGTTAAAGACCCGGCTTGGCCGGGTCGTCAGTGCTATTTAGTTTGTTGCAGCAGCTGGTCTAATTTTGCCGCCAGTGCATACGTCGATGGGAAAGCGCCTTGCAGGCGCTGATTAGGCAGCTGGTTGAACGCTTCGAGGCAGGCGCGCAGCAATAATTCTTTCTGAGATTCGACTTCTTTTTTCAGCTGGGAAGGGGTGGTAACAGTGGTCATGCTTACTCCTTAGTGATCCGATACCGGCAATTTTTCGGGTGGCGGTATTGCCTCCCGATGATTTAATTATCGGTGATTACGCCCTTAAAGTCAATACAAGTA
>OGYA01000609.1_pt1 | contig 28052 bp, 24 predicted proteins | sample 1576401 | NCBI WGS metagenome assembly OGYA01 (sample SAMEA3541485, study PRJEB24748) | human gut metagenome | biome: human gut; feature: human-associated habitat; material: faeces | place: China | collected 2012 | reverse complement strand
CATCAAAACGGAGTTCCCCTCGCTTTTCAAGGGACAACTGTCAGATCAAATCGCGACTACTTCAAATCAGCAGTCTATCTGGGCTCAACAAGGATAAAGCTTTCTGCCTGGATGCCTTCTTGTAAAAACAATTCTGGAGTTTCTTCTTCTTGAATGTTTTCAAGCAAAAGAGCAGCCTTTGCCTGTTCGAACGCAATGCTGACCGACTTTCCGAAACCAATGGCAGAGTAAAACTGCGCCGAAAATACACGCGCGGCATCGTCGCCAATTGTATCAGTCATGCCAATGGCTCCTTCAATAAAATTAACTGCAGATTCAGCTTGAGCGCGTGAGAAGCAAGAATTCAAAAATAAAAATCGTATATCCTCAGATGCTGTTTTTAACGTTTGCGCTATTGCAGCAATGCTAACAAGTTTTTCTCGACCATTGACGTCCTGCAAGACAAGTTCACCAGTTGATGCGCCGTGCCCGCTAAAATGAATTATTGTCGGTGTGCACTCATTAATTGCCTGCAAAATGTCAGAAGGCCGAACAGCCCAACGGCTTTCGAATTTGATAGCATCGCGAAAGTCCGATAGCCTCAACTGCTCTCGTATTGCTCTGGCTTCTTCATCTAGACGAAGCTGCGCCTGTGTTAACGGGTTGGCGGCAAGAAATAGAACAGTAATTTGGCGTGGCAACGCCTTAAGCTTTTCAATCTCGTATCGTGTTCGTACCTGTTCCCGCGCAAGCGTGTCCATGCCGGTAGAGATAGTACGCATAGCTTGAGCGTGAGCTTTCTGTTGCTTATCAAACTCGTGCTGTTCTTCACGAGTGAGCTTTTCTTGCTCTGAATGGAGCTCCTTGTACTTTCGGGCAATTTTCTCTTCGACATCAGCCACTTTTTTGCCCACACTCGCAGCTTCTTTTTGGTAGCGTTCAATATCACTCATTTTACTTTTGAGCGTGCTCGCGCTGGTAGCGCGACGTGCCGCCTCAGAGGCCGAGGCGATACGCTTATTAAGATCCGCAAGCTTGGTTTGCTCTCTAGCCTTGGACTGAGACAGGTCGGCAATTTCTTTCTGCTTTCGAGCAACAGATCGTCTGTATGAATCAACAAAGCCCATGCTTCCCCCTGTTTTTGCAACTATAATAACAGTAGGCTACCACCGCAAGATGGTCATTGCCACGCCGAAGGCAAAATGACCGCGTGTGCATTCATAAACGTATTGCGCAGGTATGGGCCTTGCTAACCACTGTTCAGGTGGGCAGGGCGTAAAACACTCTTGGCTGCGTTGGTGGGTAATGGCTGCATGAGCTGCGGTATCTTGAGGGATGGTTTTCAGGGCGGGCAGATAACCGCGTGCTGCCCGCGATGTCTTCAGCGTCATTATGTTGTACCCGTTGGAAGTGATAACCGCATAGGGTTCACGGATAAAGTCGAGGATGCGGAATGAGCAGGAATGCTTGGACACCATGAACTCTCTGGCAAGGCTGTCAATGAGGGTGAAGTCCAGTACCGAACCTGACATGAGAGGACGGAACATGCGCTCAGGCATGAGCAGGGCTACGGCAAAGCGGTTGGCTTCCGCTTCTTGCTGGAGCCCTTTTTTTATGTCGGTTTGCGTGCAAGCAAAACCGCGTGTGCCGTCAGCACGATAGCTTGGTGGGTGTTGCAGAAAGTAATGGCCCAGCTCATGGGCAAATGTAAACGTCTGGCGGACAGGCCTACTATTGAAGGTGTTAATGAGAATGCCCGTTTTCTCGCCTTTGTAGAGAAGCTCCCCGCATAAGTCCGGCTCTTCGGGCAATTCAGCATACCCGTATCGAATACCCGTTTGGTCGGCAATGCTGTGCAGGGCAGCGGCTGGCCTGCTATCAACACCATATTCAGCCAGAACCCATTCAGCTTTAGCCGTTGGGGTATCCACGGCTAATCCTCAAATAATCTATTGCGAGCATCCTGCAAAGTCTTGGATGGAGCCTTGGGCATTGCTCCTCGCGCTGCCATAAGCATTTCCGTCTCCTCTTCCTGATGTGGGAAAGGAATCACCGTTGCAGCTATTGGAGCGCCTACAGGCGTTTCATGAGCTGCTTTAAGCGCATCGCACAGTGTCATGAGTTCGTTGACCTTGGCGACGATCCGTTGCTGCTCTGCAAGAGGAGGAACGGGGATAAGCGCACTACGCACAAACTCTGTCGGCACTCTTTGTTGCCCCGCTGTACCGGTCATGTTTTTTACACCATCATCCAAAAAATCTGGAGACTTGGCGTAGATCAAAATGTATTCCGGCAAAACGTGAATGGGACGAAGCACATGCAATTCGGTTGTTCCAGCGCCAAAGCCATTTTTAAGCCTTCGCATGATGCAAGATTTTTTATTTTGAAAACAAGGTGTTATCTTTGCAATAACAATATCGCCTTCAGCAAAATGCGTAAAGCCGCTCTTTACTTCGCGCCATATTCTTTGCTCTTGTTGGTGCCCGCCAAAGAAGTCACTGGAGATAAGCGTCATTGGAATAAAGGATACGTGTATTTCATCCGCCAGCTTATTACGCGGATTGACCTGGCAGACATCCCCCAGTCGGCACCACTTCCAGCCGTCAGGAAGGTCATACGGTATTTCGTCTTCGGTGATGGGAGGAAGCGGCTTTTCCTTCTTGAGTTTTCCAGTTTTCACCAGCTTGGCTTTTTCTGCCTTTATGCACTCCAAGAGTTTGTCCGCAGGTTCGTCATGAATATTGTGCGGAACTAGCTTACCTTGAACTGCTGCCTGTAAAATGGATTTCGGTAAATATTCAGCAAACCGAGAATCAAGATTTCCAAGTTTTTTTTCAGCGGCTTCAAGCTCGTCGCAGAGCGCCATGAGTTCATTGAGTTTGGCAACAATGCGTCCTTGCTCTGTGAATGGAGGAAGAGGAATAGCAATTCCTTTAAGCAAAAAAATTTTAAGCTCGGCAAAAGTTGTACCAGATGCAATATTTGCATAATCGCTGATGAGTCTTGCTTTTAGAGCTTGTTGAATATAGCTATTATTAAGAAAACCTTTGATTAAACGTACCCAAAGGACGCGCCCATCTTTGAAATAAAATGGTTCCTCGGAGTCAACAAGCCATATTCGTCCATCAGGACAAATTGAAGGCATTAGCAAATCACCAATGGCAGGCTTTCCGGTGTGACTAGCTAAATCCTGATAATGACTTTCCGTTATATAGTATTTTGGTACTCGTTTTTGCCCAGTAGCCAGTGCCCCTATTTCAGTTCCACGATAAAAAGGTATCCCATTATCAACAAATTCTGAAGTAAAGACTCGTTTACTTGATTGAACATCCCCTAAGGTTCCCAGCTTGCACCATTCCCATCCATCCGGTAAATCATAGGGGATTTCATTTTCAGTAAGTGGCGGCAGTGGCTTTTCTTTCTTAAATTTACCTTCGCTGGCAAACTTTGCCTTTTCAGCCCGGATACGCGCCAGCAACGCTGCTGCCGGCTCATCGTGCAAATTCTGCGGCACAAGTTTTCCCTGAACTGCCGATTGCAAAATAGTTTGGCGAAGTTGAGTCGCTTTCATTGTGCGCCTTCCTGATTCATGGCAGCAGAAATGCGCCCCAAGATATTTTCAATGCGCCCAGAGATGACGTTCTTTTCATGCAGGTAATGGGCAATAAACTCCTCTGGTGGCAAAATCTCCACTGTCTCATGCGGGAACCCGCACAAATCAAGGTTGTACCCGCCAGCGATAATATCTTCCACAGGCACATATTGTGACACTTCACTTTCTGTGCGGCCCATCCACTGGCCTTTTTCCGCCTTGCCCCACCACTTCAGAGCAGGCTTGAAGTGTTCATCCTGCATGGGCTTGGTTTTAGAAAAGTGCTTGTAGCCTTGCGGCATTTCGAGTCGATAGAACCATACGCCCTTTGTGGGCTTACCCTTGGTGAAAAACAGCAAATTGGTGTTGATGCTGGTGTATGGAGCAAAGACGCTCTTGGGTAAACGGATGATGGTGTGCAGGTCGTTCTCTTCCAGCAGCTTTTTCTTGATCATGGCTTTGGCCCCGTCGCCGAAAAGAAAGCCGTCCGGTAGCACCAGCCCGCATCGTCCACCGTCTTTGAGCAAAGCCATGATATGTACCAAAAACAAATCGGCGGTTTCTGTGTTCCGCAGTTCAGCGGGCACGGAATTGGCTATGGCCTTTTCTTCTGCACCGCCGAAAGGCGGGTTGGTGATAATGACATCCACCTTCTGCTTGAGCGTGTAGTCACTGACGGGCTTACGCAGGGTATTGTCATGCCGGATGTCGGGCACGTCGATGCCGTGGGCAATGAGGTTGGTCACGCAAAGGAGATACGGAAAGGGTTTTTTTTCAATGCCATGAATATTGTTTTGTAACTTTTGGTAGGCTTCGGTCGTTGTCACATTCTCCAACATGGTGTCGATGGCGCTGGCCAGAAAGCCACCAGTACCGCAGGCCGGGTCAAGGACACTTTCGCCCAATTTAGGGGCAACCATTTTGACAATAAACCGAGTCACGGGACGGGGTGTGTAAAACTCGCCTGCCTTGCCCGCGCTTTGCAGGTCTTTGAGCATTCCTTCATATAAGCCGTTGAACAGATGCGCTGAGCGTACTTTGCTAAAATCTACATCCTTATTGATGCGGTTGATGACCTGGCGCAAAAGCGTGCCGGACTTCATGAAGTTGTTGACCCCATCCATGACTTCACGCACCAGCCATTTACGCTTTTTGGGGTCGTCGCTGATGTCAAGATTGCGCAGGGCGATGAACATGGCATTGATATGTTCAAGCAAAGCATCGCCTGTCAGGCCCTCATCGTCATCGGCCCATGCGCTCCAGCGGTATTCCTGAGGGATCACCGGGTAATAATCATCCTGCGTCAGCTCCCAGTCCTGCTCTTTGAAGTCAAAGGCTTTGAGGAACAACATCCAGGTGATTTGCTCAATATATTGCGCATCGCCATTGATTCCGGCGTCAATGCGCATGATGTCTTTGAGTCCCTTGGTGGTCGCGGAAGCGGTCATACTTTTTCTCTCCGGCTATCAGGCGGCGTACAGTTCGCGGGCAAGCTCGCGCAGTGCCGCATCAAAATGCTGTTTGCCATGAAAAATGTTCTTCACAATATGAATGGGATTGCCAAAATCCCGCAGGGGGGCCACCTTAAGCACGTCCAGATTCTCCAGGCTGGAAATGCCGCTATCGGCATATTTTTCCAGCAGAGCCTCCAGCACGGCGGCGGCCTGTTCGCCATACTTGGCAAAGTAGTGGCGCTTTTGGACGTTGTTGGCCCGTTCTCTGCGTGTCAGAGGCGGCATGTCATAAGCCACATGGCACAGCAGGTCAAAGGGGTCAAACTCCTGCCCGATCTGCTCCTGCAACTCATCAATGAGCACTCCCTGGGCCTCCAGCTCGTCCAAAATGGCCTGTTTACGTGTGGCGGTATTCCAAGCGGAAAGAAAATCGTTCAGGGTGACAAACTGTGCCAGCAGGTTGCGCCGAGTGTAGCCGGTGAGGGATTCGGTAATCAGCTTGCCGTCCTTGTCTATGTACTGTACGCGCTGCTTGAGCACGGTCACTTCAACGTCATGCACATAGTATTTTTGGCGGCGCGTGGGGCCGTCGCCGCCCTCTGGTGTGCCTGGAGGCGTAGGATCACCCTCCGTTCCGCCTGGGCTTTCAGGAGTGTCCTCTGGCGGGATTCCCTCGTCTTCCGCACCGGGCACGAAGTCATCGTCCTGTTCACATGGGCCGTCAAAGTCATCATCCGCAAAATGACGAGTGACACCACGAAAATCAAAGATGGTAAAAAACATTTTGCCAAGGTCTTCGCGCACACGGGTTCCACGGCCTATGATTTGCTTGAACTCGGTCATGCTGTTGATGGTGGCGTCCAACACAATGTTTTTCACCATCTGTATGTCCACACCCGTGGTCAACAGCTTGGAGGTGGTCACCAGTACAGGATAGCGGCTGCCCACGTCTCGGAAATTATCGAGTTGTTTTTTGCCGATATCGTCATCTCCGGTAATCCGCATGATGTAGCGTTCATCAGCCGTGACCAGATCGGCATTTTCGTTAATCAAAGCCTGCCTCATGCGATCCGCGTGCTCCTGATCCACGCAGAAAAAAATGGTCTTATCAAAACGAGCAGTGTGCTTTTTGAGATAGTCCGAAACGACCTTGGCCACCAATTTGGTTCGCTGCTCCAGCACAAGTTCCCGATCAAAGTCGTTGTTCCCGTATTCCCTGTCAGGGATAACGTTGCCGAAACGATCTGTCTTGCCGTCATAGGGCCGGTACCCTTCGGCATCTTTGTCCAAAAGCACCCGTAATACCCGATAGGGAGCAAGAAACCCGTCATCAATACCCTGCTTCAGGGAGTACGTGTAGATGGGATCGCCAAAGTAGTCGATATTGGAGGTATCTTTAGTCTCTTTGGGGGTTGCCGTGAGGCCGATCTGCGTCGCAGGAGAAAAATATTGTAAAATTTCCCGCCACTCGCTGTCTTCTTTGGCGCTGCCCCGGTGGCACTCGTCAACAATGATGAGATCGAAAAAATTCTGGCTGAACTGCTTGAATACCTCTTTATCCCCTTCGCCCGTCAAGCCCTGGTAGAGGGCAAGGTAGACCTCATATGATTTATCAACCTTGCGATTGCGAATGATGGTCATTTTGTCTTTGAAGGGCGCAAAATCGTTGGTGTACGTCTGGTCGATGAGTGCATTCCTGTCAGCCAGAAAGAGAATACGCTTCTTGGCACCGGCCTTCCAAAGTCTCCATATAATTTGAAACGCGGTATACGTCTTGCCTGTGCCTGTAGCCATGACAAGCAAGAGGCGATTCTGACCTTTCGCAATGGCGTTTACCGCTGAATTTATGGCGCATAATTGATAGTAACGCGGCGTTTTTTCTTCTCGTTCAACATAATAAGGCTGCTCTATAAGGCGCTCTTGCTGCTCGTTGACACCAGTAAGATTTTTATAGCGTTGCCAAAGCTCTTGTGGAGAAGGAAAATCATCATTGGACAGGATGACCTCTTTTCCGTCGTTCTCTTCCAGCCTGTTATGAAAAACGAAACCATCCCCGTTGGAAGAAAAAACAAATGGAACCATCAGGCGTTGGGCATAATCCAGCGCCTGCTGCATTCCTGCCCCAAGAGCATGGTTATTGTCTTTGGCTTCAATAACTGCAAGAGGCTGGTGGGGCTTATGGAAAAGCACGTAATCGGCAAACTTGGCTTTTTCACGTTTGCATGAGCCACCACGGGCAATGATACGCCCGGCGGTGATGCTGTACTCTTCCCGAATTTGGGCAGCACCCCAGCCTGCGTTTTTGATGGCGGGAGTAATGAAGCGTGTTCGTATCTCTTGTTCGGTCAGTTGCTTTTTATGCACTGCTTGCCTCCCACCAGAGATTGACAAAATTTGTCTGGGTTCAAATAAATACGATAAAATAAGAGCGGGGGCAGGTCAATGTGGCTAAAGCCTCATCGCCCCATGCCCGGCCCCCGACTGCGCTGCCGCTCCCGCAGTTTTTCTACTTGCCGGGCAACAGCGCGTTCAGCCGCGTCAACAAGGGCTGCAAGCTCTCGTGCACAGCGTTCAAGCGCGTCAAGTGCTCGGTCAAGGTGGCCTGCTCGGCTTGCAGGGTGCGGACTGCGTTCTTGAGGGTCGCCAGTTCCCCGCTGTGGTGTTGCAGGGTCTGAGAGTGGGCGATCTGGTTGTTGCGCAGAAGCTGTTCTGTCTGTGCCAGGGATTCTTTGAGCATCCGTTCCAATTCCGTCATGGTCTATTTCCTCACGACGCGCCAGGCGTCGCGCTTGCCCGCCATGCCGCTGTTGATGATTGTCCAGCCCTCCGGGGTCAGCAGATAGTCCTTGCCCTCTGAGTGAAGCGGTTCCAGCCCCTTGAAAGTGCCCCATAGTTGGGCGCTCTGTGCCTCCAGGGTTTCTTTCTGTTCCTTGAGCGTCACTATCTCTGCCCGCAGGTTCGATATCTGCTTCCCGGCCAGGGTCAGCAGGCTCCAGCCGCCCAAGCCCGCGCCCGTCAGAATGCTCAGGCTCAGGAGCAGGCCCCGCAAGCATGTCCAGCCAAAGGCGTGGTGCAACGTCCGGCTGCGGGAGCTGATGCTGCTTTCCAAATTCCCAAGCTGGGCGAGGATAGCGGCCTCGGTTGTAGTCAGCGCGTTTTGCGATGACTGCCGCAAGCTCTCGCTCAAGGCGCTGAACTGTTGCCGGGTCAGGCTCTCCATCTCTTGCCGCTCCTGTTCGGCCTTGGCCCTCACTCGTTCGGCCAAGGAACTGGCTGAAGTCCCAATGTTCTGCATACATGCCTCCTTTCAGGCGTAATTTCTCTCCGCTGTCGGGGACTTTGACGGTGATGTAATCCTTGCCCGCCCGGTTGATTTCCAGCCCGGCCTCCTGCAAGGCCATGAGCACCTCGGCGCGGTTGGAGGCCTGCCCCAGCTCCACCTTGGCCTGCATGTATTCGTGAATGGCCTCCTTGGCGGCGGCTCTGTCATCCGGCTTGGGCGTCTTGCCCCAGCGCAGCAGCCGCGCCCGGTGCAAATCCGCATGGGCTGGCGTGAACATGCGGGTGCGGGCCGGGTCGTCGGGTCTGGCCCAGCCCTCGCGGTGGTTATGCAGGTCACGGAACAGGTCAAAATGCTTCTGCCATCCGGGCGGGCAGGGATTGAATGCCTTGCCGCTGGCAAGCTCCACACGCGGAATCACAAAGTGCAGCTCGTGGTGCCCGGCATGAACGTGCCGCACCCAGAGAATGTTGCGCTGATCCGCCTCCAGTCCGGCAAAGGCCAGGGCCTCGAAGTCGTCCATGACGCGCTGCTCCTGCTCCGGCGTCACCGTGTCGTCGGGATGCCACGAAAGCGCCCCGGCGGTGAAACGCCATGTGGTGTCCAGTGAGTCGATGAGCGCCCGCGTAACCTCCGGGTCGCCGCGCAGCACATCCGGCAGATGGGCGTCGCGTCCGGGGTAGTCCTCACGCACAAGGTAGTTGGTGGGGCCTTCGCCCGCGCCCTGGCCGTGAGGGAAGACTTTCATGTACATGGTGCGTCCTCTGATGCGGGATTGGGCGCGGGGTGTGTGTCTGTTCGGACAGCATTTTCGAGGCTGACCAGGGCGGTGAGCACGTCCAGGGCCTCGGCGCTGCTCTTGTGGATGTTGGCCCAGCGGGCAAGCTGGTTGAGGTTCGCGCCGATGCGGGCGAGCTGCCGGACGCGCTCTTTCTCCAGAGGCGTCTGCCGCAAGCGATAGTCCAGGGCACGCTGGCGGATGAAATCCGTCACGGTCTGGCCCTGGGCAGCAGCCTTGGCGGCGATGGCTTCCTTCTCCGCCGGAGTGACGCGCAGCTTGATCCACGCACTGCGGGTGTTGTGCTCCGGCTTCATGGCTTGGGCCTTTCTGCCTTGGCAGGGTTCGGAGGGCGGCACGCCCTCGCCAGCCCCGGCAGGGGGCACCGCGTCAGCGTGTGCCCACAACGGGTAGGCTGGCCTTCGCCTTTAACGCCATAGGTCGGCACGCAACGCTCTACGGCTGCGAAATATGAAAAAAGCGAAAGAAGCGAAAAAAGCCTCATGAGCGGGCCTCCCTTTTTTCGCTAAATTCGCCTTTTTCGCTTTGTTCGCTTATTACGCGCAACGCTATTATGAGCCGGGGGCGGCCTGCGTTTTTCTGCTTCTGGATGCTGATGCGCTGTTGCCCTTCCAGTTGTTGCAGGAGCGGTTGCAGGCGCTCGCGGGACACATGACGGTTGAGGGCGGCGCTGAGTTCCGTGGCTGTGAGCGGCCCGGCCTTGAGCGCCTCCAGCACCTTTTCCTCCAGCGGATCGGCCACGCGGTCGCCAAAAATATACAGCGCCGACTCCTGCGCATAGTTCCACATGGCCAGGGCCGCTTTCAAGTGGCTTTCGGCAATCTGCTCCGCACCGTCCAGCAAGGCGTAGATGAGGGCAAGCCGCAAAGTCTGGGCCTCGGCACGGTTGATGATGCTCCCGGCAAGACCGCTGTGCTCCTGCGAAAGCTCAGTGTACAGGCTTTCCCACAGCGCCACGGCGGGCGGCGTCATGGTCATGGTTCCGCGTCGCTGGGCAAGGCCCACCAGCCGCCAGAGTTCGCGCTGCAACGGGGCCAACTCCACGTCCGGCATTCGTGCAGGCAAAGGCACCAGTTTGGCGCGGCGGGCGCAAATCCAGAGGAAGCGGTTGCCGAAACCGTTCACGGCCTGCACCTCGCCCAGGCACACGGCCAGTTCCTGCATGGTGATGTGGGTTAGAATGCTGATGTGCGCCCCGCGCACGGTCACGGGGTTGTTTTTGGTCAGCGGCGCGTAGTCGCCGGAGTCCCAGAAGCAACGGATGCCCATAGAGAGTGTGTTACCTTCACGCTTGGTGCAGGCCAGTCCACTGGCAAACTCCTCGTCCAGAATGATGAGGCGCTTGTCGCCCTTCTCGCGGATAGGCTCGGTGGGATTCTGGCGCTGGTGGCGCTCGCGCTCTTCGTCGGACTCGTCGCGCACATGGTGGGCCAGCCCTTCGCCAGTGGAGAGCGGGCCGCCGCTTTCTCTGGCGGGCAGGGCCACGCCCCAGCCTTTGAGGTCTGAGGGCTGGCAGTGTTCGCGGCCAAAGAGCTTGGTCACGGGGTGGCGCGACGTGCCCTTGCGGGCCTTGCTGGAATTACCGCAGATGACGGCAAAAAGGCGTGGCGGGTGGATGGTTTCGCCAATATAGAAGTGCGGGCCAAGGCCGGAGCGCCCGCCGTAACTGTAGACCTCTGCGCCGAAGCGCACCAGGGCTGTGACGCACACCGCTGCCGGGTCGGCCTCGCTGTTGCGGGTGGCTAGACGCACAAAGTCACCCAGCAGGCCGGGGCAGGCGTCCCAGGAGAAGCGCGGCCACTCTTTCAAGGTTAGGTCGTCTGTGTCGGGCGCGGGCGGGGCTGTGTCTACTTGTATTGCGGTCGCAAGACCGCCCATGCGCGACGGAACGGAGCGGCTAAAGTCTTCCACCGTCAACGCCTCATGCAAAGCGGCGTGTGGGTTGAAGCCTTCCGGCACAGGGTCAGCCACGTCCCATTTCTCAGGAAGGCTCGCTGACGGCAGCACAATGTGGACGCTATCGACGGTACTCTTCAGCAGAGACGCAATTTCCAGCGCGGCCTTGAAGCCCGGCTCATCATTGTCCGGCCAGATAGTGACGGTGCGGCCTGCCAACGGCGACCAGTCCGCTTTGCCCACGGCATTGGCCCCGCCGCTCCAAGTGAGGGCGGCGCAGTGGGGAAAGAGCACCTGCGCGGCGTCCGCTGTCTTCTCACCCTCCACCAGCAAAACCGGGGCATCGTCGGGCGCGGCGACCAGGCTGGACAAACCGTAGAGCGGACGCGGCTCCGGCAGAGCCTTCCATACCCATTGAGGACGGTTAGTACCATACTGCCCAAAACACAGCGGCAGGATGATTTTACCCGCTGGCGTATCAAAGCGGGCCACATAACTGAGGGTACAACCCTGGCCGTCGGTATAGCGCCACAGGGCGGACGCCTGCCCGTGCTGTGCATGGCAACGCGGCGGCTGCGGTGCGGACTCCGGCACGGGCAGAATAATTGTGAACACGGCTGACTGGCGTAGCGGCTGCGGTGCGTTCTGACCTGCGTCTATGTGGTACAGTCGCGCAAGCTCCTGAGCAGCCTCGCCCTGGCGCATGTTCCAGACCTTGGCGGCCAGGGCGATAACATCGCCCCAGCTTTCGCCCGTGGCAAAGTCGCTGCCCTTGCCTGTCTCCAGATTGGTGGCGCAGGACGTGCCCGCGTCGCCCTGCAACGACGCGCACACATACTCCCTGCCTGAAACCCGCCCGCCGGGCAGAAGGTCTGCCAGCACTTCCGGCAAGCGTGGGGCAAGGGCGGCTTTGACCTGCTCGAAGATGCTGGTCATTTGCTACCCCGCAGTTGAGGGGCCGTGTCGGTGGTATGCACGCCCCGCGTGGCGAACCATGCTTCCAATTCAGCCAGATCGTACATGACGCGACTGCCGAGCTTGAAATAGCGCGGGCCTTTTTTGCGGCAGCGCCACAATTCGAGAGTGCAGGGCTTCACGCCGAGGTAGGTGGCGGCTTCCTGGGTGTTGAGCTTCTTACTGGGCATATTCGATTCTCCTTTCATATTTTGGCCGTAGCGCTATGGCTTCCGGCCTGTTTTGAAAGAAGGATACCCAGCTTGAGGAATAGTAAAATTTGCCGCCGTGTTCTTGCCGAAAAAAAAGAATCTCAGGGTTCTGTGAACCAATGAGATTTTTTCAAAAATAGCTTTATATTATAGAGTGTTAATTTGGTTGTGGTGCGTTGGCGTTCACACAGAAAAATTCACAGAACCCCTATATTTTTGCCCTGTCAGCGCTTTGGGTTACGCCCGCCGCCACGCTTTGCCAAGTCTCCCAAGCCCTCGCGTATGGCTTCCATAGCCCACCCATTCAAATCAAATTCACTCTTAGACTTAGACTTCTTGTCTTCTGAAGGCTGAACAGCTTTTCCGGCAAGCAAGAGTTGCTTTATCTCCTCTTTTAAATCCGGGAACTCTTCCACTGCCACATCAAAAGCTGCCTGAATGTCGGTACGGGTATATGGCCTCTCGCGGCTCCCCTGCTCACACAGGGTATTCACAAGGGGGCCAGCTACCCGCCAGAAGACAACCCTGCGGATCGAGCTGTTGTCTATTGCTGTTTCACGACCTGACTGTGTTTTGCAGATATTACGTAGTTTTTCATTATCTTCCCGTAGTTTATCAGCTTGCGCGACTGTTTTGGCTAACGTATCTGTAAGCGCACTTATCTCTATTTCTTTTTGAGCAACAGCAGCTGACTCCAGTGTAGATATTTCCTTCGCCAGTTCCTGCACCATTTGTTCATATGTTGCGGCACGCATGCATAGTCTGTTATCGCCTTTATAGTATTTAATTTTTTCTTTGTTCATCAGGAAAACATATCTTTTTACAGTAGCATCTTCCAAATAATCATTTAAAATAGGTACACTCGACACATATAGTGGTATTTCTTGCTTTATAATATAGGCTATTTGGTCATTGAGTTCCAAAAGTCCTAAGCTCTTCATGGCGTGTGAAAACTCAACAATTTTGTCCATCTTTTCGCTGAGGGCGATGTGAAACTTAAGAGAAGCCTTCATGGCAAAGAATACAACTGACGCGAGCACCAGTGCAGTAAAAATTATCAGTGAAGTTATGATGATTGGTTTTGTCGCAATTTTAGACGCATACAGCCATTGCAGGGCAGCACTTCCAAGCAAAAAACATAGTGCGGTTACTCCGACAGAAAATAACGCTTGTGGTACATCCTTCCGAATCAAGAACTGCCTAACACCAATCCAAAACTCAGGTGTTGTCATTTGACGAATGCGCTTCAGCATCACACCTGCCCTCCGGCATGTAGTCTTTGTCCCACATCTTACGGTATGAGTACACGTAACTTGCAGTCGCTTCGGGATCAATCGCGTAGTAGTATCGGCACAATTTTTTGAAGAGCACCAAGATGCGGTTATCAAAGCCGAAATCCAGCATACAGCTCAAAAGCCACTCAATCCGTTTGGGGTCTTTGCAGCCTTCGCGGGTAATGTCGCCAACTTGTATTGCAAAGCCTGTTTCTGCCTTGCGGGCAAGGTGATTGCGGGCTTCTACAAGCGGGCGAAGCTCTTCAACGAATGCCTTTATCATGCCAGCACTTCCCACCTGCCGCCCTTGGCCGGGCCAACGCGGCGGATGAGCCCTGCTTTACGCATGTCAGCTATGGCGCGTTCTATCGTTCGGGTGGTGACGCCTAGGCGCTCGGCGAGCTGCGGGGTGGTCTGGGTGTTGTTATGGCGCAAGGCCTCCAAAATTTTCCCCGACATTTTCCCCGACATTTTCCCCGACATTGTCGCCGGAATTGTCGGGGAGCTTTCCATCAACGTCAGTTCCTCCAGAGCCTTTCGCTTGACGGTTGCCGTAAACAAACATCCTTCATGGTCATTCACGAAATCGATGTCCGGCCAAGCCTTTAAAGCGCGTTTGATGCCTGAACCGAGGCCGTGGTAAGGCAAGAGCCCCTTGGCCACATACGACACAAGAATGGGGTTGCGGATATTGGAGTTGCCTTCTTTGATTTTTTCCACGGTCAGGTTGTTGGGCAGATGGCCGGGGCTGATGATTTCGATGCGATTATCAAAAATGAAGATGCGTATGGCCGCGCTGACCAGATAGTCCCTATGCACAAGGGCATTGACCAACAGCTCTTCAAAAACGCTTTCGGGAATTTCAGGCTGGCCCGGCGAGTTCACGCCCCGCCCTGCCTGCACTTTGTGCAGGTTACGCATGATGAACGACTGTGTGTCGTCAAACACTTGGCGAAGCGGGCCGGAAAAGTCCTCGGTGTCTATGTAGGCATTGGCATGAATCGCATTGCCAGGGTAGCGGATGGCCTTAACCACAAATTGCGGCACAATCCATTCCGGACGCTCAGTGAACATGAGAACCCCGGCGAGGTTCAGCACACCACTGTCGGTAGCCAGGTTCATGTTTTGCAACAGGCGCAGCAGATCATCAGGTGCTTCAGGGAACTCGTGTGTGTGGTGTTTATGGAGAAAATCCCGAAAACGCAGCCTGTCCAGCTTGTCGATGCCCGCCTTGGTGGGGAGCTCGTCAGCGTGAAACTGTGAACTGATCTGGAACAGGCGGCGCAACTCCTCCTTGGAGTTTACCCGGCGCTTGTCGGAGCCAGCTTTCAGCCAGATGACGCCGTTTTTATCGAAGTAGGGCTTGTCCAATCCCTTGGGCACGGTGAGCACGATCACCAGATTGCCGTTTGTCAGCAGCACGTTCTCGGTGAGCACGGTCAGCGGGCTGCGCACCAACTGACTGGCGGCGTTGCTGATAAGTTGATTGATGCGGGCCACATCCTTGTGGGAAAGGCCCGGCACAGTGTTGTGATCCGTCACGCCAAGATAGATGGTGCCGCCGTCAGAATTGGCAAAGGCCGCCATTTCCGCCGCCAGAGATTCGGCATTGTGGATGTCGGCCTTGAACTGGCGGGAGCTGTCTTCTCCCAGGGCAACCTGGCCAAGCAGGTCGTGTTCGGTAAGGGGCATGGCGGGCCTCACTGCGTGTCTATGTTGTTCTGACGGCATCATACTGTGTCAAAGCAGGGCTGCATAGTGGCGAAATGATAGGGCGTCACAACCCTGCCAATATCTTCGCCGCCGCGTTGCCCGCAGCCGTCATGGATTCGGGCAGAAACTGGCCGTACTTCTTCTTGGTGAACTCGGCGTTCTTGTGGGTGAGCATTTCCGCTATCATGTCCAGGGTGAACTGGCCGCTGTTGGCCAGGGTCACGGCGAAGTGATGCCGCAATCCGTGGAAGGGACGGAACTTGGGCGGCAGGTTGGCGGCCTTGCGGATGGTGTCCACGGCGCTGCAATCTTTGCGCAGGGCACCGTCCTTGCCGGGGAAGACGTAGGGGCTGACAGGAAAGCGTTCGTCCTTCCAGGCCAGTTGGGCGCGGATGACCTCTTCGGCCACGTTGCTGAGGCCGATGGACACCGACTTGCCGCCCTTAGGGTCACGGATGCGGATGAGCTTCATGTGAAAGTCGAGGTCACCCACTTCCAACTTGAACATCTCGCCGCGCCGCATACCGGTGAAGAAGGCCAGCAGCAGCATGTTGGCCACGTCGCGCACGGGCCATTCCCTGAGCACGGCCAGAAAGCGCTGAGCCTCCTCTGGCTTCAGGTATTCGATGACCTCGTTATCCTTGACCGGCATTTCAATCTGAAAGCTCAGGGCCGGGCAGCGGTTGGTCTTGTAGCCGAAGTTGACGATGCGCCGGAGCAGCTCCAGGGCGTTCCACACAGTGGCGGGCTTGCGGTCGCTTAAGGACTTGCGCAGCTCCTCAATGACCTGGGGCGTGATCTCGTTGACGGTGCGCTTACCACACAGCGGGAGTAGGTGGTTCTGGTAGCGGTTCTTGTCGGTGACAATGCCCTTGAGCGTGGGGCCTTTGATTTCAAAATAGGCGTCGCCGATTTCCTGAAAGGGGCGGTTCTTTTCGCTTTGCTCGCGGCGTATCTCTTTGGCGGTTTTGACTTCTTCACCGTGCCGCACAGCCTTGACGCGCTTGGCGCGAATTTCCGCCGCCACTTCAGCGCTGTAGCCTTCGGATATTCTGCCGACCTTCTCCCAAATCAAGCGCCTGCCCGAACGGAAGTTGATGTAGAAGCAGAGGTCTGGTGATCCGTTGTGCATCTCCGTGGTCTCGTACACATAGACCCCGGCCCATTTCTTCGGATGGTAGCGCCTTTTCTGCGTGGCCATGTCGTTTTCCTGGCTGAAATAGTGCGTTTTCGGTTTTCTAACCACCGACTTCTTTCTAACCTATTTCTAACCAAAGCGTCAAATTTGCTCTTCTTGTTTCGGGTTAAATCGAAGACAGAAGAAATATAAATGTTTGAAAATAAAGCTATATCAAAATTCTTTCTAACCAATCAAAGCCCTTCAAATGCCCTCAAAAAGGGCTCATAACCCGAAGGTCGTAGGTTCAAATCCTGCCCCCGCAACCAGAAAATTCAAGCCCCTATGGATACTATCCATAGGGGCTTTTTTTGTGCATTCATGTTTTTGATGTGCCGCTGGCACCGAGTGGGGTAGCGATCAATTCAGTACAGCGGGGTATTCGGTACACGGTTTGAATCCCTTTGTGCGGCACGTGGTTATGTTGATTTAACGCTTGGGGAGTGCTGCGGCGTTTGGCGCAGAGCGATCGTTTTTGCTCGCTATCTGTACAAAATGGCGCACAATCCGGCACAGAGTGATCACAGGATAAACGAAACGGGCGGTTCCTCATCGGAGCCGCCCGTTTGTCGATCTCTTCGCAACCTTTCATCTGTTGCCTGAATAAAAGAGAACGCCACATTTAGAGGGTCATTCTTGATGAAATGGGCAATTCGGAGTGGTCGGGATCAAAGCCAAACCGAATTGCCCTTGGTCGGGGGCTATTTTTTGCCTCTGCCGGAGGTTTCAGGTGCCCACATGTGGCAGATGATGCCGCCGAAGAGCAGGGTGATCACGCAGCACCAGAGGGCCATATGGATGCCAAACTGTTCGCTCACGATGGGCAGGAGGAAGGTGCCTCCGCCCGCGCCGAAACGGCTGATGGCAATGGTCAGGCCTACGCCGGAGCCGCGCAGTTCCGTTGGGAACAGCTCCGCGGGATAGGAAAATTCAGGGACGATGGAGGCCGCGAGCACCAGGGCAAAGGCGGTGATCATGATGAGCGCGACGAGCGGGGACATTGAGGTCCATAGGATCATCACAGTAAGGATCGCCGCGGATACGTAGAAGGTCCAGAGCAGATAAGCGCGGCGGGTTGCAATGCCGTATATCCAGAGCCCCACGAGCACGCCGATGAGGGTGAACACGTTGTACAGCACGCCGGAGGCGTTGGGGTTCTGGATATTCATCTTGGTGAGCACCAGCGGCAGGAAGATGCTGATGGCAAAGAAAGGCAGCACCTGGGCAAAGAAGAATACGCCGGACACCACCGTATTGCGCCACTGCTCAGGAGCGAACAGCGCGAACCACGAAGTGGAAGCGGGCTTTTCCTCTCCGCGATCAGGCAGTCCATACTGGTTGCCGAGATAGGCATGGATGTTGGCGAGAGCTTCCTGAGGGCGCCCCTTGGCGATGTGCCACAGGGGGGATTCGGGCGTGCCGAAGCGGATGACGAGGGCGATCAGGCTGGGCACAACGGAAGTGCAGAGCACGAGACGCCAGCCGTCGTTGCCAAAGGCGGCGACAAAACCGTCCATGAAAAAGCCGACAATATACGAAATGCAATAGCCGATGGTCCAGAAGACCAGCAGCCACCCCAGGATGCCCGCGCGTTTTTTGGCCGGAGCCCATTCGCTGAGCAGTGGGATGCCCACCGTATAGTCCGCGCCGATGAGCATACCCAGGACAAAGCGCACTATGGCGATGAGCAGCGGATCGGAGAGGAAGAATTGCAGCACGGAAACGATGGCCGTCAGCAGCATGAGTGAAGCGTAGAGAGGCCGTCTGCCGATTTTATCCGCCGTGATGCCCGCCAGAAGGCTGCCGAAGAAGATGCCGAACATGGAACCGGCACCGATGAGCCCCATCCAGAAGCTGGTAAGCCCCAGAGGTTCCATAGCATAGTTGAGCGAAATGCCGACAATGCCCAGCGTATAGCCGTCGCTGATCTGGCCCATGAAGGTGCCGGCGGTGATTTTTTTATGAATGGCCGAAAACGGGGCATCTTCGAAACTGATCTGTCTTGCTCCACTCATGCCGTGGTTCTCCTTAAAGAGAGTGGTGAAGGTTTACATCCCCTTAGCCTGTTAAGAAGCAAAATAAACCGAATTACGGTATGTCGTACTGAAATATAAAACGCATTTTGCCGGTATGTCAATCACCCTCAGAAAAAAACGGCGAGCCCATGAAAGCAGAAAAAGAGCTTTGCTGTGTTTTTTTACTCAAAAAATAGAGCATACTATGATTATAGAAAGCCTGCGGAGGGAGCTTGTCCGGGAGACGGGACCGGAACGGGCATGAAAACGGAATAGGATTGCCGATGTCTGCTGTTTGTGGAATATGCGGGCACCGGAGAAGAGGGCGGCTATGGTTCTGAGAAAATAAATGTTTCATAATATATTTATACCATTCGTTAAAAGAGAACGGATGAGAGATTTGAACATAAAAAGTCGGTTCCCCTATTGACATAGAAATACAGTGCGTCTAACCTGAAATAAATGGTATACAATACCATTATACGGTATGTTTTTAAGAAAAGATTCGGTTCCCCGGTTTATGCAAGCATCCTGAAAAAAGGCTCACGGGCCTGAGGCTGATGTTTTTAGTTCCATTCACGACACTGTGATTGCCATTGAGGTGCGTATGACTCAGCAGACCATGTTCTTAAAAAACACGGAAACATTCGCGGAAAGTTTGGCGCGTTGTGGTGTTAAATTCCATTTTGCCTACCCTATTACCCCCGCGACCGACGTCATGAAGCGCATGGCCGTCATCCTGCCGCAGTACGGCGGCAAGATGCTGCAGATGGAAAGCGAGCTCGCCGTTTCCAGCGCCTTGGCGGGCGCGGCCTGTACGGGCATGTTGTGTGCGACTTCCAGTTCCGGGCCCGGCATGACGCTCATGCAGGAAGCCATTTCCTTCATGTGCGGTGCCGAATTGCCCTGCCTGATGCTCGACTCCATGCGTGTGGGCCCGGGCGACGGTGATATTCTGGGTGCGCAGAGCGATTACTACATGTCCACCCGCGGCGGCGGGCATGGCGACTACCATGTGCCGGTGCTCGCGCCTTCCGACGGTCAGGAAATTGTGGATCTCGTCCCTGAGGGGATCCGGCTCGCCTACACCTACCGCACTCCGGTTCTTTTCGTGTTCGACGGCGTGACCGCCCAGACCACGGAAACGGCGGTTCTGCCGGAATATCATGATTATTCGGCGGAATACGATACTTCCTCTTGGGCCTATACGGGCACCAAGGATCATCCCAAGCGCGCGCTCATCACCGGCAGCTATTCCCACGCGGACGGCTACGTCATGAACGAGCACCTGCGCGCCAAGTACGAAACCATCCGCGCCAAGGAGCAGCAGTGGAAGGAAAGCAACACTGAGGACGCCGAACTTATCGTCGTCGCCTTCGGCATTCATGGCCGCATGTGCAAGGATCTGGTCGCCAATCTGCGGGCGCAGGGCAAGAAAGTGGGCAGCATCCGTCCCGTCACGCTGTGGCCTTTCCCCGATAAGGCGTTCGAGAACCTGCCTTCCACGCTGAAGAAGATCCTTGTCGTCGAAATGAACCACGGTCAGATGGTGGATGACGTGCGCCTTGCCGTGAACGGGCGCGTCCCGGTGCATTTCTTCGGCAAGACCGGCGGCGATATGCCCATGTACACCCTCGCGGAAATGACCGCTGAAGTGAACCGTCTGTTGGAGGAGTAATCGGAATGCAAAATCTCAGCGCGAAATACGGCAAGACTCTGAATCTGGACAAGCTGACCAGCTACTGCCCCGGCTGCGGTCACGGCATCGTCACCCGTCTGGTGGCTGAAGCCATCGAAACCTTGGGTATCCGCGAACGCGCCATTGCCATTGTGGGCATCGGCTGCGGCGGCTTCTCCCACCATTATATGGATGTGGACGCCATTGAAGCCACGCATGGGCGTTCCCCTTCGTTCGCGGTGGGCTACAAGCTCTGCCGTCCCGACAACATCGTGTTCACCTACTGCGGCGACGGAGACTCCTGCGCCATCGGCCTTGGCGACCTGATGCACGCGGCCAACAAGGGGATGCCCATCACGTCGATCATGGTCAACAACTCCGTATTCGGCATGACGGGCGGCCAGATGTCCCCCACGACTCTGGACGGTCAGGTGACCGCCACCACGCTCAAGGGCCGCGACGTGACCTGGCAGGGCTACCCCCTGCTGGTGCCCGAAATGATGCGTGAAATGCCCGGAGTGAAGTACCTCGCCCGTGAAAGCGTGGCCACGCCCAAGCATATCATGCACGCCAAAAAGAGTATCCAGAAGGCTTTTGAATGCCAGGTGAAAGGCCTCGGCTACTCGTTCGTCGAAGTCATTGTCCCGTGCCCCACAGGCCTGAAGAAGAGCGTGCAGGATTCCTATAAATGGTGCTCCGAAGAAATGCTCGGTTACTTCAAGCCTCAGGTCTTCAAAAGCGAAATGGAGTAGAAATCATGCTGGTCAAATGTATGTTTTCCGGATCGGGCGGGCAGGGCTCTGCGCTGATGGCCAAACTCGTCTGCGAGGGCGCCATGAGGGAGAACCTGAAGGTCGTCATGACGCAGACCTACGGCATTGAGCAGCGCGGCGGCGACTCCACTGCCTTCATCATCATTTCCGACGAAGCCATCGGCAGCCCCATTGTGGAGAATGACGCCACCATCGCCGTGGCGCTGAGCCAGTCCATCTATGAGCAGTGCCTCCACGGCGTGGCCCCCGGCGGCATGTTGTTTACCAACGCCTCGCTGGTGGAGAATCCGGGCACGGCCGAAGGCTTCACGCAGATCCTTTTGCCCGTCTCCGAAATCGCCGTGGAAGTGGGATCGGTACGCAGCATCAATATGGTGATGCTGGGCGCCGTCATCGCAAAGACGAAGCTCTTGAAGCGCGAAACGATCATGGCCGTGCTCGAGGAGACGATGGGCAGGAAGAAGCCCGAGCTGCTTGAGTTCAACATCAAAGCCTTCAACGCTGGCTATGAAGCCGCCGGGAAAGGGGAATAAGCCATGAGCAAGACCAAGACTCACGTGATCGATGCCCGCCGCTGCAAATCCTGCGGCCTGTGCGTGGATGCCTGCCCCAAGGGGGTTCTGGCCATCGGTACGGAAATCAACGGGCAAGGATACAATTATATCGAACGGACGCATCCGGAAAAGTGCGTGCTCTGCAACATCTGCGGCGTGGTCTGTCCCGATGTCGCCGTCGGCGTTGTGGAAGAGTAGCGCGGAACGCTTTTTCCGGAGTTTTCCGGAGAAGTCTTCTCAGGTTCCGCAATGGCGGAGTGCCGGTCACAGAGAACGCTTATATGGAGAGCATCATGTCCGACCTTATTCCTCTGTTCCGTCCCAAAAGCGTAGCACTCATTGGTGCTTCCTCGGACACCAAGAAATACGGCTACTGGACGGCCAAAAGCCTGATCGACAACAAGTTTCAGGGAGAAATCCATCTGATTTCCCGCTCCGGCGGCGAAATCCTCGGCCAGCCGACCTACCCCGATATCCTGTCCGTTCCCGGCGAAGTGGATCTTGCCATCATCGCCATCGCGCCCAAGCACATCCTGTCCATCATCGAGCAGTGCGTGGAGAAGGGCGTGAAGACCGGGATCGTCGTTTCCACCGGTTTTGGCGAAACGGGTCCCGAAGGCAAGGAAATCGAACGCCGGATGCTGGAGATCGCCCGCAAGGGCAACATGCGCATCATGGGCCCCAACTGCATGGGGATGTACAGTTCGGCGGTCAGCCTGAACGCGAGCATCATCGACCTTGCCCCCGGCCCCATGAGCCTCGTGCTGCAGAGCGGCAACTTCGGCATCGATCTGAATTTCAACGCCAAAAAGCGCGGCATGGGCTACAGCTGCTGGGCCACCATCGGCAACCAGATGGATGTCCGCTTCAATGACTTTGTCCGGTATATCGAGCAGGATGATCACACCAAGGTCATGCTCCTCTATATGGAAGGCCTTCGCGTGGAAAACGAGGAGGATGGGCGCAAGTTCCTTGAAGCCGCCCGCCGTACCTCGGTGAGCAAGCCCATCGCCGCCATCAAGATCGGCCGCAGTGCCGCCGGAGCCCGCGCCGCCGCTTCGCACACCGGTTCCCTCGCCGGCAGCGAAAGGATTTTTGATGCAGCTCTGGCGCAGGCCGGAGTGGTGCGCGTCAACACCCCCAACGAGCTGTTGGATGCGGCGGAAGCCTTTTCCAAGTGCAAACCCGCCCACGGCAAGCGCATAGCCGTCCTTACCGACGGCGGCGGGCACGGCGTTATGGCGACGGACTTCTGCGAGGCCAACAGCCTGGAAGCGCCCGTGCTTTCCGAGGCCACGCAGGAAAAGCTGCGTGCCATACTCAAGCCGCATTGCCCCATCAAGAACCCCGTCGACCTCGCGGGTACGCCCGAAGGCGACATGTGGGTGTTCGATCGCTGTCTCGAGGTGCTTCTTGATGATCCGGACGTGGACGGGATCGTCATTGTCGGTCTGTACGGCGGGTATGCCGATTTGTCGGAAGAATTCCGCGTGCTGGAAATGGATGTGGCCAAGAGCATGGCCGAGCGCATCCGGAAGGGCGACAAGCCCGTTGTCATGCACTCCATCTACCAGCCCCAGCAGCCCGACTGCCTGAAATACCTCAGCGAGCAGGGCGTGCCCGTGTTCGGGGCTGTGGATGAAGCCGTCCGCACCATGGGCGTGCTTGTGGAATACAGCGAGCGCCGCGCCGCCCTTCTGGAAGAGGCCGGTTCCGTGCCGCCCGAGCTGCCCGCCGGACGCCGGGAAAAGGCCGAAGCCATCTTTGCCCGCGTGCGTTCGGAAGGCCGCGTCAATCTGGTGGAAACCGAAGCGCGTGAAGTGCTGCGTGCCTACGGCGTGGATCTCGCCCCGCATTATCTGGCCGCTACAGCCGACGAAGCGGCGGCCATGTGGGAAAAGATCGGCGGCAAGGCCGTCATGAAGATCGTTTCCCCCGACATCCTGCACAAGACGGATGCCGGAGGCGTGGCCCTCAATATCGAATCCGCCGGGGCGGCGCGCGAGGCTTTCGAGCGTCTGGTCGCCAACGGCCGCAACTACAAGGCCGATGCCAATATCTTCGGCGTGATGCTGACGCCCATGTTGAAGGGCGGCGTGGAATGCATCATCGGTTCAAGCTGGGACAGCACCTTCGGGCCTACGGTCATGTTCGGTCTTGGCGGTATTTTTGTTGAAATCCTTAAAGATGTATCCTTCCGTGTGGCGCCGGTGAACATGCCTTCCTGCCGCCGGATGGTGCGCGAGATCAACGGCCTTGCCATGCTTCAGGGCGCCCGCGGCAGCAAGCCCTGCGATCTGGAAGCGCTGGCGGAAGCCGCCTGCCTGATTTCGCATATGGTGGACGAACTGCGCGACATCGCGGAGGTCGATTTGAACCCCGTGTTCGCTTGGGAAAAGGGGCTTGCCGTGGCGGATGCCCGCATCGTGCTGCAGGCGCGCTGACGGAAAACGGATTTGAGGGAGGGCCGGGATTCCCGGCCTTACGCAGAAGAGACAACTTCTATTTGAGGGTAGGTAAAAAATATGCGTGACGTGAAGCGTTTCCCCACAACGACAGGGTTGAGCTGGCTTGAAATGTCGTCCTTTAAGGATCACCTCTTCAAGGGGCATGAGAAGATCGGCAAGGAATACGATTACGTGATCGTGGGCGGCGGCTACGGCGGCTACGGCTGCGCCAGCAGGCTGGCCGAACTCCAGCCTGAAGCCAGGATAGCCGTCTTCGAAGCCATCAAAATCGGCAACGGCGACAGCGGCAAGAACGCGGGTTTCATCATCGACGTTCCGCACAATTTCGGCGATCAGGGCAACTCCACCTTTGAAGATAATGAGATGTACTACAAGCTCAATACGTTCATTATCGGCCGGATGCGTAAGACCATCGAAGACTCGGGCATCAAGGTGGACTGGGATCCCTGCGGCAAGTATCTGTGCTGTTCCGAAACCAAGAGTTTTAAGCTCATTGAGACGGAATCCGAAGAGCTTGATCAGATGAAGGTGCACTATGAGATTTATGAGGGCGAGGAACTCGCCAAGCGCATAGGCACCCGGTACTATAAAAAGGCTCTGTACACCCCCGGGACGCTGCTGGTGAACCCCGCCGACGTGCTGCGCGGGCTGTATACCACCTTGCCGGAAAACGTGGATGTATTCGAGGAGTGCCCCGTCATGCGTATCGAGGAAGGCACCCGCGCCCGCGTGACCCTGCTGAACGGCAAGGAAATCACCGCGAAGACCGTCATCGTGACCGGCGGGCCTTTCATTGAGGAATTCGGCATCGTCAAGCGCGTGTTCTGCCCGGTGCTTTCGTATGGCGCGTTCACCCGCCAGCTCAACGACAAGGAAATGAAATATTTTGAAGGCGTAAAGCCTTGGGGCTGCACGGCTGGGCATCCCGCCGGGACCACGGTGCGCTTCACGACCGATAACCGTCTGTATGTGCGTAACGGCTTCAGCTACGCCACGCACCTCACCACGTCGCATCAGCGCATCCGCAGGGCCGTTCCCAAGCTGCGCCGGGCCTTTGAAAACCGTTTCCCGGAAATCAAGCACGTCAACTTCGAGTTCATTTACGGCGGCATGATCAACATGACCATGAATTTCCGCCCGCTCATGACCCAGAAGCACCCCAGCGTGTACGCCTCCGCCAGCGGTGAAGGCGCGGGCGTCGCCAAGACTTGCCTGATGGGTCACTACATCGCCGAATGGATCAACGGCATAGACAGCGAGGAGCTCCGTTTCCTGCGCCGCATCGCCACTCCCTCCCATATCCCGCCGGAACCCCTGACCACCATCGGCGCCACCGCCCGCCTGATGTGGGAAGAGTTCAACGCCAAGTCGGAAATCTAAAAAAGCGCAACATGGCTGGGCGGCTGCATGTCGGCCGCCCGCGCCCGGAGGCAGGGCAGGATGGGTTCCTGAGCCCTCGGGGAAAGCCATGCTCCGGAATGCAAACCTCGTCCGGGAGAGCTTTCCCGGGCTATGCCGCTTTTTGATCCGTATGTGGATTGGGATGCGGTGAGAAAACGTTCGGCCGTGAAACGGCGGCCACCACCAAAGGATTTGTTATGGAATTCATTCATGCGCCCAAGGCCTGCGCGTCTGTCGGCCCCTATTCCCATTGCGTCAAGGCCGGTTCCACCTATTACCTGTGCGGTCAGGTCCCCTTTCACCCCGTTACCGGGGAAGTCGTCGGCAACGGCATGAAAGAACAGGCCGTCCAGACGTTGGCGAACATGAAGGCCGTGCTCGAAGCCGCCGGCCTTGCCGTCACCGACACTTCCGTCGGTGTTTCCAGGGCGTTGATCATACGGATTAGTGTGGATTTTCCGGCGCCGCTGAATCCGATGATTCCGTAAATATCGCCGTCCTCAATGGTGAGGTTCACGTGATCCAGGGCCTTTACGGTTTTTCCTTTTGTTTTGAATATTTTTGTTACATTTTTGAATTCAATCACTTTTCTTACCTCTGAGTTTCTCTAATGATGCCAGGGCCAGATCTTTGCCGTACAGAATGGATTCGTGGAGCGTATCCGGGTCTACCCGGAAGCAGGGATTGTGATTCTTTGGCGACAGTCCTGTGCCGATCTGGATGAAAACTCCGGGAATTTTCTGCTGGTAAAAGGCAAAATCTTCACCGGCCAGGTTATCCGGCGCTTCGGCAAAGGGAAGATGAAGCGCCAGGGCCCGGTCTTTGGCAAAGGCAGCCCATTCGGGGTCATTATTGGTGGCGGGGCTTCCGTCTTCCCAGAGAAATTCCGCTTCGCCGCCATAGGCACGGGCAATTCCTTCAGAAAGGGCACGGAGCCGGTCCTTTATGTAAGCTCTATCAGACTCCCGGACCGCTCTCACCGTCCCTTCTGCAAAACCGTCCTCCGGGATTACATTGGTGTTTGTGCCGGCCTGGATATGGGTAATGCTGACCAGGGCGGAATGGAAGGGGTCCAGGTTCCGGCTGATTACGGTCTGCCCGTTCATGACGAAGGACGAAACCATGAGGACCGGATCGATACTCAGCTGGGGGCGGCAGGCATGGGAACCTTTTCCATGGAATACAGCCTTAAAGGTAGCTGTTGCTCCATGCATGGCGCCGGGCCTGGTGATGATGGTGCCCCTCTTGTACATGGCGGAGCAGTGAAGGCCGAAAATCACGGACGTATGGTCCAGGACACCGGTCTTCAGCACGTCCCGGGAACCGTCGAGATTTTCTTCCGCCGGCTGGAATACGAGCTGCACGGTCCCATCAATGGGCTCATTCTTCAGGGCCAGGGCGATGCCCATGAGAGTGGCAGCGTGGAAATCATGGCCGCAGGCATGCATTTTTCCATCATACAGGGAGCGGTAGGGAAGATCCGTCTTTTCCTGAATCGGGAGGGCATCTATATCACAGCGGATGGCCACTGTCGGTCCCTTACCGTTTCCCAGCTTTCCGATGACGCCGGTTTTGAGGCCTGGCGTATCATACATGTCTATGCCATGGGACGATAAAAAATCCCTGATCCGTTTTGTGGTTTCCACTTCTTCCCCCGAAAGTTCCGGGTGCTGGTGAAACCATATAAATTCTGACCTTGCTGTTTCTTCGATTTCTTTTAAATCCAACGATTGTGCTCCTTCCGGAAAATAAAAAAACTTCCATCACCAAAGAGGCGCACCTGCTGCGCCGCTTTGGGACGAAAGTTTCGTGATTCCACCCATATTCCCATATACGTCACCATATATGGCTCAAAAAGTACGTCATTGTACTTCTGCGCTGTAACGGGCGTCTCCCGGATCATTTACTTGAATTTCAATGCATCAGCTCCAAAAGGCACTTCAGCTTTTTCTCCCTGCCCGGATTTCACCGTTCCGGACTCTCTGCGTGGGAGATGGGAAGCCTACTCGTTTTATCATCGCCGGTCAATCATTCTATTCTGGTAACAAAAAAATCCCCGTTCCATCAGGACGAGGATTCGCGTTTCCACCTAATTTTACATATACATTGCTGCATATATCTCATCGGGTATCATGGATACCCCTGTTCTGTAACGGGAACTCCCGGATTCATCTACTGGACTTCAATCAATCTGGCTCAGAAACGCACTTCACTGAATTTCCTGTATCCGCTTCCACCATTCGGACTCGCTCTGACATTTCCTTCAGGTACTCTTTTTCGTCATTGCCTTGAAAGTGTTGCACTTAATGTAACATCACGGAAATTAAATGTCAAGAAGAATATGTTACCATTTCATGGATAGGGCAGGTCCCCTTTTCAAAATGGTGGGAGTATACGCTGCCATTGCACTGGCCGGTCAACAATGATAAAATGGGAAAAATCTGATTACCCTCTATGTTCCTGTGAAGGAGGAATCCCATGAGAATTGACCGCATCGATATTATCCGGGTGCTGAATCCCTTCAAGCATCCTTTCCGTACCAGTTTCACGAACTTTGTGAACCGGGATGCCCTGCTGGTGAAGGTGTATTCCGAAGGCCTCATCGGCTGGGGGGAATGCAAGGCCTTTTACGGACCCTTTTACAATCCTGAAGACAATGGCACGGTGCTCCATGTGCTGAAGGACATCATTATCCCGAAGATTCTCCACGAAGAAGTGGAAAGTCCGGAGAGCTTCATGAAGAGCTTCACCTACATCAAAGGAAACCGGCTGGCCAAGGCGGCGGTGGAAAATGCGCTGTGGGACCTCATGGTGCAGCGGACCGGGAAATCCC
>OGYA01000593.1_pt1 | contig 28433 bp, 42 predicted proteins | sample 1576401 | NCBI WGS metagenome assembly OGYA01 (sample SAMEA3541485, study PRJEB24748) | human gut metagenome | biome: human gut; feature: human-associated habitat; material: faeces | place: China | collected 2012 | reverse complement strand
TTTCTGTTTGCCCCTTTCTTCTTTTTAGAGGGATTCTGAACTAAATAGCAATTTAGTAAAAACGGCTGTGTACATGAATAATGGTGCATACAATATCGCACCAAGCAACTCGGAATTTCAAGGAACTGATTTCAGTAAAAAGATTCTTGACAATATAGGACTTGTGCATAATTATGATGCTACGAATTACAAGCATACTTTTACAGTTCCGCAAGATGGTATATATCTAATTCATTGCTATATGAACTTCCAACAAGGAGTTGCAAAACAATTGAGTCTATACGCAAAATTGGAAAGAAACAATGTGGAGCAGTCAAGACAGTCTAAACTCATAGGACCTTATAATGGTGCCGATTTTATGTTTCTAAATGAAATCAACGCTGGAGATAAAATACGGTTTACTGTTCTGCAAAGCTCCGGAAGCGTTATACAGGTTTCTGGTGGATGTAGGCTAAATATTATTCGTATGGGAAAATAAAGTTATAAAAACACTGAATATTCGTACTGTAAATTCCCTGCTTATGCACCTAAAGCAGGGAGGTATAATGTGCAGGTAAACATCTTATTTTGGAAAATGGAAATAATTATGCCTTTACATATGAACAAAATCCATTTTTAACATACAAAATATGAACGAACAATGTAACCGTTGCGGTTCCGTTTCCGAAGTTGTGTCCTTCAATCCCAAATTGATTACTTGTAGAATATCTTGCAGCCGTAGATACATTTAACCAAAGATCGTAATCGCCATGAAAATTCCATGCTAAAACCTCTAACGGATAATAGCCAGGTATTGTCGGCAAGTCCCAGGCCCATCGAAAATCAGAATTAGCAGCAACCTTCAAATTTGTTTTTGTGATTTCAACATTTTTGATTATATTATTCATTGCTGTTATTTTGCTACTTAGTTCAGAATCCCTCCTTTGACTGGTTGATAAAGTTACATATATAAAAGCGCATAACAAAAACACCCGACCAATGCCGAGTGTAAATAAATAAGTTTATTTACTTATGCGCTTAAATATTTAAAGTGATGATACCGTACACCTTCCTGATTCACTGTACAATATCGCATGGTTGTCTCTGACTTTGCGTGTCCCGCAAATATCATAGCCTCCTGCAGAGGCATTCCGCGGTTCAATGCATTTGTCAGAGCCGTCCTCCGGAATCGATGCGGATGCGCATTTTCTACGCCTGCCTTCTCTCCAATCCGCCGGATGATATCCTCAATTCCTGTTTTCGTCAGCCGGCTATTCGGTTTCTTGCTTCCGACAAATAGCGCCGGATCATTGTCTTTTCTGCTTTCCAGATATTCTTTCAGGTACATGTTGGTTCGTTCATTGATGTACACCGTCCTTTCTTTCGCTCCTTTTCCATATACAATCAGCTCTTTATTCGCATACCGGATATCTTCCCTGTTAATCTCTGAAAGCTCCGATACTCTGACCGCTGTGCTATATAGGAATTCTAGTAACGCTTTATCCCGGAGACTGCTGCATTTACGCAGCATCCGCTCACGTTCTTCATCAGTATATGGTTTCCGGATCTTCTTTTCTACTTTTATAGATTCCACCAGCACCATCGGATTTCTCCGAATCCGGTCACGATCTCGCAGCCATCCGAAGAAGCTGCTATACACTGCCCGGACATTCTTTAGTGTCTGGTTTGCTACCTTGCGGATCATTTTATAAGCCCGCATGAATCCAGAGATATCTCCTGAATCTATGTTCTTCACCGGCTTATTGATATAGGTCAGTAACCGAACCAGTTCATACCGATATTGCTTCACTGTCTTTGATGCTTTTCCTTCCAGTGCTTTACTCATCAGAAACTCTTCCAGATCCACTTCCCAGCTCCTGTCTACAACCTGCAAGTCCGTTTCCTGGATCACTCTGCACCCGGTAAATGTCATCTGCAGCACTTCTTTTAGCTCCCGCAGCTGTACTTCATCAAGAATCAGCTGCATTCTTCGCAATACATCCATTATTTTCGCTTCCATACATTGCTCCTTTTTGCTTTCAGTATATCAACTGGCGTACTGAATTAAGTAGCAAATTAAAAAATGCAGAGACAACGATGAACAATAATTTAAAAAGTTTATTGTCTGTAAAGCAAGTAACTGTAACAAATAATATAAATGTTGGTGCAGGAAAGGATTTTGAAAAATACATTAAGGCACCTTCTTTAACTGGCTATACGCCCATTGGTGTAGTCGGCTATGATCTGGTTGGGAATTGGGATGTATGGATCAATGTTTCCTCATGCTATTACAATAGTGCAAGCAATTTGATTTACACAAAAGGACATAATTTTGGAACTGGTGCATGTAACGCATTGTTAAATGCATTCGTTTTATACAAAAAGAACTAAATTATTTCCATTTTCCGATTATAAGCATATTGCCTTGTGAATAACACATTCCCTTTTTTACCGAATAAGCTGTAAGTTTATATCCAGTTGTGCTTACTTCATTGACTCCCATCCAGTATAGTTCATTTGTAGTTCCAGGAGATACTATAATCAATGGAGCTTCCTTGAATGTGAATGGAAAATCTACAGCTTTGCTAGAAGCAAAATATAATCCATACCAACTTACACTAACGTCAGTATTCCATGTGTATTTACGCCATACAACTGCATCTCCATTAGAATATTTTATGTAGTTGTATCCGTTCTTTTCTCCTCGTTCTACGATAGAAATCAGTTTATTGTTTATGGCTGCAATACTATCGTTTGATTTTGCCAATTTGCTACTTAATCCAGAAAGTCCATCTGTCACACTCAACAAACTCTTCACTTCTGTAACATTGATTCCATCATAATGCACTTCAAAAGCCGGGCATTCATCCACAAGATCTCCATTCTGCAAATTTCCCGAAGTGTATGCCGGCACTGCCGGATTACTTGCAACCGGTTTTCCCTGGATTACCTTCCAACTACAGTTTTCAACCTCTGTCTCTGCATTTCTGGTATACCGATTTACAATAAGATCAATCCTTTTCATTCCCTGACTACCATTTGTCAGTGTAACCTCATCATAAGTACCAATATCCACGCAAGATATACAGCCGTGATGCGCCATCATCCCACTTCGGATTTTCAGCAGATTATTACTGCTAAGTTCCGGCTTCAGATTCTCTCCGCTTGTTATAATATAACTCCCCTGCCCGATAATCCCCTCCAGCATCTGCCGGAACTGCTGCGAAGTCACATGTGGTGATCCGGTTCTTCCAGATACAATTTTCATTCTTCATCCTCTCCTTCCAGTTTATAAGTAATTGATTCCACATCATTCGTAATCTCATAAATGATATTTTCGATTGGTTTTGACATATACATCCCAGTCAGGTAATCCCTGCCACCGACAATATCTCCGATTCCAACCTCGATTCCAAGCTTTGCAACATCCATCTGAAATGTCTTTTTATTCATCAGCTTCTGCAATTGTTCCACGGACGTTTTCTCCAGCTCTGCTGTTTCTGTACTCGTATTTTCGTACACTGCTGAGATTTCATTCAGTCCTTTGTAATACTGCGTCTTTCCAATGCTTCCATCTTTCTGCACATACAGATGGAATATGTTCCTCTCCTGCAATTCCCCTTTTCCGGTTACGACCAGATGATTTACGCCATTTTGTTTATCATCCATCGTGAAATTCAGTCGACTGTCCTGTGACAATTCAATCTGCGCAGAATAATCAGTAATCGGAACTGCTTCAACCAGAATATAACATGGTTCGTCCTGTTCTTTGATCAGCCGGATCTGCAAGCGGTATCCAACACTTTTCAGCATTTTGGTAAGACCTTCCAGTAATGTACAGTACCGGTCAAATTGAAAATTCTTTACAGATATACCCGTATCTTCTGATGAAACTCTGAATAATCCATCAAACTCCGGCTCGATCAGTGTTTTCATTACCTGATTCAGTTCTCCGGATACTGTTTTATAATCCGATCCGGCAGGCGGCTCGATCACCTTATACTGCAGTCTTCCCCGCCATGTGATTCCCTTCAGCTCCACATAATCCAGCGTTGTATCTGTCAGCACCTCTCCGATAATGCCTCCATATTCCGTATCCGTAATATACACATAGCTTGAAAAGGTCAGCTCCGGATACCAGTTCGACCTTGCAATCTGTACAGAAAATTCGTACTCGCCATTCGTATCCACTGTGATATTTGAGTCCAAAATCGCTCCCAGTTCTCTTCCATCACTATCTGCAAGAATTATGTCCTTTACCACGGCGGCTCCCTCCTGTTCAAAAATAAAGTCAGGTCAAATCCATAATCCCCGGACCAGTTAATATTTAAAAGCCCGGATGGTATTCTCTTGAAAACAGTTTGTTTTTGCGCTCTCTGATTAAATAAATTTTGTACCGTTCCATTCGTCAAATACCTTCGGATCGTTCTTCTCTGGCTATCTATGATCAGATATTCCCTGCTTTCAAGCGTTACGAAAAACTCATAAGGATAATCGTTGATCAGAATCTTCGGATTTACACATGGTCCGTAAATGATCATCCGGTACTCGCTTGGAATGATGTGATCAACATTCCATGCTGCGATTCCTCTTTTTTCTCCGGCAAAATCAAACGGATAGTCATACTGAAAGTCGATTCCGGATGCTGCCGTTTCTTCCAATTGTGGAAAAAACTGTCTTGTCGCTTCTACTACCCATACAAGCTCTGGAGCCTGGAAGGTGATCTCCACTTCCGAATACACATATCCCTTCCATCCTTCTTTCGCAGATTTCAGTACCTTGCAGCGCAAATATGCACCATTCACGTACAGCTTTCCGTAGGTATCATTTTCCGCATCAACTGCAATGATCCGGTATAAGTGCTCCATATTCGCCTGGAACTCTTCCCTCTTTCCAAACACATCAATCGTCACTGTTTTTTCATATCCGTCCGAAGACTCTGACCAGTCCGCATCGAACCAGTCAGTCTTCGTTGTACGAAAAGGAGCTTCCAAAAGATTCAGCTTTTCGCCATTCATATTTTCATAATACACAATCATACCTGTGGCACTGCTCCTTTCGGTAATGGTCTGTCTATCCGTTTCGTATCCAGGAATACCGGCTTATTGCCATTTTCTTTTGCAATCTTCCTCTGGATACGTTCAAATCTGTCGTAATCAAATCCCTGATCCTTAAAGATCGGATTATTCTTTATTCCGCCTACCGTTTTATCCGGATTAACGGATGTCGTAAGCTGTACACTTCTTTGCAGACTCTGGACTGCTTTTTGTACTCCGGCATTCATGGATCCGACCGGAATATTCTTCTCAAATCCGATTCCCATACCAAGAGCCATCATCTTACCAACCTGGTCCCGGAATACTCTCGATGGAGAATGAATACCAAGTTTTGACTTGATTGCATCTAATGCGCTACTTGCCGCAGATGTTGCCGCGCTGATCAGGCTTCCTACCGCACTGGATATACCACTTGCAATTCCGGAAATGATATTCATACCAACACTGCCCCAGTTTACACTGGTAAATGCATTTTTGATCTGGCTGATCATTGATGGAATCTTACCAAGTAACGCCGGGATTCCCTGAACCAGTCCGACTGCGAGCTGCGTGATAATCTTCACACCAGTCTGTATGATCTTCGGCAAATTCGTGATAATCGTAGATGCCAGCTTGCCGATGATAACCGGTGCTTTCGCTGCCACCTGCGGAATCGCGTTTGCAATTCCCTGTGCCAAGCCTTCCATTAACTGTAATCCGGAAGTTATTAACTGCGGAAGATTACTGATCAGCGACTCAACCAGAGTCAGAATCATCTGTACTGCTGCCGGAATTAACTGCGGAAGTTGTGCGCCCAGGCTGCTTACCAGAGTTGCCATGATGCTTGCGCCTACGGAAATGAGCGATGGTAGATTTGCCGTAATCGCATTCATCAATCCCAAGATCAGGGTTGCACCTGATGAAATCAGTCCCGGAAGTGCTGCTGTGATTCCTGCTCCAAAGTTAGATATGATCTCCGGTCCTTTGGTCTGCGCCAGAAGCAGGATCTGGTCAATCTGTGTACCAAACTGACTGTAAACCAGTCCAAGACCGGCTACCACAACGGCTGCAACTGCACCGAAATTCATCAACCCTACAAATGACGGAATAAAGCCGGCTACCGTTCCGAGCACTCCCCGCAGAGCAGAACCAATCTGTCCGCCCCATGCTCCCAGATAACCGGCAGTATCTCCAAGTAGTGAAAACGCGCTTGTAATTCTGGGGATTTTTGATGCGATTGCAGAACCGATTTTGCCGACCGCCCCACCAATTTTTCCCGGAACACTGGAAACGACCTTGCCGATTTTTCCGACAGTAGCTGACAATTTCGGAGTCAATACCTGAAACGGTCCCGTAACTGCGCTGCCGATCCCTTTCAGGCTACCCGTAAAATCTTTCTGGAAATTTGCAGCCGATTTTGTTGCACTTTTGAATCCCTTCGGAAGCTTTCCAAGCTCAGACAAAACACCCGTTGTAATTCCGCTGAATCCTTCAACGGCTGACTGTACATTACCGATCTGTGATCCGAATAATGAGATCACCGGTCCGGCTCCTGCAAGCACTGCTGCAGTCTTGCCAAGATTCATGAGCTCATCCGTGCTCATGATCTTCGTTTTCTCTGCGAGTCCAGCTATTGCATCAGTAAAGCTCTGTAAAAGCGGTACTTTATTGCCAATCTCATTGATAAAACCGACAAATCCATTGGAAGTATACGCATTATTCAGATCTTCCAAGGCTTTCACGCCAACAGATGCAAGCTCTTTAAGCGGTTCCTGAATGGATCCGTAGAATGCAATTCCAAGACCTTCTGCTTTGGACTTCAGACTGGTGATCTGACCAGCCAGATTGTCCTGTGCAACTGCAGCCATATTTGCTGCGGCATCCTTGCAATTGTAAATGGAATCCTTCAGTTTATCGAAATCTCCGTCTGATGCATTTACGATCGCCAGCAAACCAGACATTGCTTCCTGACCGGCAAGCGAGGTTGCCAGCTGTGTCTGTTCCGCTTTGGAAAGACCTTTGAATCCGTTTCGCAAGTCGCCCATGACGGTATCCAGTGACTTCATATTACCCGCTGAATCCGTTAACGACACGCCAAGCTTATCCATTGCAGCCTGTGCCTCATCAGTAGGTTTTGCCATCCGACTGAGCATCTGCCTCAAAGAAGTACCTGCCTGACTTGCTTTGATTCCGGAATTTGCCATCAGACCGATTGCAACGGAACAATCCTCTACGGAATATCCCAGCGCCCCGGCTACCGGCGCAACGTACTTGAACGTTTCTCCCATCATTGCCACGTTTGTATTGGCATTCGAGGAAGCTTTCGCCAGAACATCCGCAAAATGAGTAGAATCAGAAGCTTTCAGTCCAAAAGCTGTCAGAGCATCCGTTACAATATCACTGGTTGTTGCCAAATCTTCTCCAGATGCAGCTGCAAGGTCCATGATCCCTTTCAGACCATCTACCATGTCCTGTGTCTTCCAGCCTGCCATAGCCATGTATTCCATAGCCTGCGCGCTTTCTGTGGCTGAAAACTTGGTTTTCGATCCCATCTCCTTTGCCTTGTCAATCAGCTTTTGGAACTCATCTCCGGTTGCTCCCGAAATACTGGCAACCTTCGACATCTCCGCTTCAAAATTCATTCCGACCTTGATGGCTGCAGTTCCGATTGATCCGACTTTATCGACAACCTTGGTGATCGCATTTCCAACGGCAACGCCTAATCCGGTAGTCGCAATCTTACTCAGATTTGAAATGCCCTTGTTGAACCCACTCTCATTGATTTTGGTATCAAAATTTAAATATCCATCTGCCATACTATCATCCTTTCTGATAGCACGGCTCAGGGGCTCACAAGTGCTTAATTCTTAATTTTTATCTCCACCTCCCGTCGGCATTTGCGGCATTTTACATACAGTCCGCTGCACACTGCAGTATCTGCGTAAACAAGCAGATGCTGACCGCAATACGGACACGGATACCACTCACGCCGTGTCGGTATTTTAATTTCCATCATGAGAACATATCTCCAATCTCATAATCATCAAGCTTTCGCTGTTTCTTTTTCAGTGCAACAGCTCTCTGGATCTTCTTGATCCGTTTACGTTCGTCCTTGTCCCGGATTGTTCCAGGATCAATCGAACGATACATAATCCGTTGTTTAATCTCTGTACCATCCGGCAACCAGTCAAACAAGCTCCGGAACTCCCACCAGTGCATATAATCGATCTGCTGCAGGTCAATTCCATATGCCTCCCGGAACGCTGCATAAATGCAGCCGGCATCTTCCGAAAAAGAAAATACCGGCTTCCCACTTTTCTGCTGCTCTTCCTCTTCATCTTCCAGATCATCCTGGTACATCCTTTTGCACATCAGGAAATCTCCGAGTGCATAAATTGCAGCTTCAATATCTTCCGGAACCTGATCCAGATACCACTGCAACAGAAGTCCGCACTTCATCCGCCACGGAACCGAGTCGTCTTCAACCAGCTCCGTAAAACGGATCCATTCACGGAAATCTGTCACGATCGGGTAGTACTCCCCGTTCACCTTGACTTCTTCCGGAAACTGCTCATATAAAATATTCATGCTCTGCTACCTTCCGGTATTGGAATATTTTCCCTTACCATACTGTTTCTGGTGGTTTCTTCTCTGCTGACGGTTTCCATTTGGCTGTGGCTGCGGATGCGGGAACTGCTGCGTTGTATTTTGATTTGGTACATACTTATCATATTTATCGTCCAGTTTCTTTGCTTCTGCTGTTTCAAAGTCTAACAATGATTCAGCCGCTTCGTTACACAGCTTGATGCTGTTCTTTCCGCAAAGGATCCTCTCCCCTGCTCCCTCGCCAAACAGGGTATCGAAGAACACATAAAAACACGCGCACTGCGCACGGATGATATCACTCTGCTTTCCGGTTATGGGAACCTTTTTCCCTGCTTCAAACATTTCTGCTTTTGCTTCCTCTAACACATCTAAAAAATCCGCATCCGTGAAATCCACTTCTGCTTCAAAATCTCCAAATTTCCAAAGGCTCATTGGCTCACTCTCCTGTTATATTCTATGCTTCTGAAAAAGTACAAGTCTTCCACCCGTCTGTGGTGGTAGCTGTGCCTTTCACAATTTCTCCTGCTGCTTTAAAACTTCCTTTGTAGATCAGCGCGTCCGTTCCGTCACCTTCTGTGTCCGGAATCACACTCCACAATCTTTTACGCGCTGTACAAGTTGTTTCGGACGTCTTCTGGTCGAAGAGGTCAACTACTACAATGCTAACCTGTGCATCTGTTCCAACAATCTCATCATCTGTAATTGTTGCGATCTTTTCATGCACCGGATCATTCGTATATCTGTCCAGTTCGTAGTCGATGGCTGGTGAATAGCCTACTACATCCGATCTTTCTGATGCTTCGTCCACATACTGACGGCTGTACTCAATAGAGTTTTTGCCCTCTGACAGTGATGTAAAACCAGTCATTCTCGTATATGTTGTTCCTTTACCGTCAGCATCCATAAAAGCTACTTTCTTATGTCTGCCTACTAACATCTTTTCTGGGTCCATATAACTCCTCCTATCTGTAAATTACTCTGCATATCATCTGATACCGTCCGAGATCAGCTTCCGCGCTAAATAAATAGCCGGACTGCATCACTTCCACCCTAATAGCATTGTGACCGTCCAGCTGAGGTACGATATCATTTAAGTTGTTCTGTTCCGTCCACTCTTCAAAGTCCTGATAAAAGCCACTATTGGCAATGCCTGTTCTTGCATCACCGTCATAGGCCTCCTTACTGGTAAGAGCAAACTGGAACTGTTTCAGACAGCTCCCATCCGTATATTTTTTATAGACAGGATCTGCTCCGATCGGATCAATGGAATACTCCATTCCGTCTCCGAGATAATCAATATTGATCTTCCTGTTATCGATTCCGGGATACGTTCTCACATATTCCCGGATGCTTTCGATAATCGGCTTTCTTTTATTCTCCGGCAATCTTTTCAGCTCCTTTTTTAATCGCATCCTTATGGCTTGCTTTCATCCGCTCAAACCATTTCGCTTTTGTTTTATGCTCGTAATACTGCCGGCGGGCATACGGGGCAAGATATTCAATGGATCCGGAACCGATCACTGTACCAAGTGTCCCAGACTTAATCAGCATCCCGGTTCTTCTCGGTGTCAATGGATTCATGTAACGCAGACACTCGGAATCTACAAATGCCTGCGCCCTTGAAAATCCCTCCGCTTTTTTCTGTGCGAATCCCGGAGCCCATTCCAGCCGTGCCGTGGTAGAACCATTCTTACCAGTCACCGTAAATACGCTGCCTCTCGGAGTTGTGATCCGGAATTCTTTCTTTCCTGCCATCTTACTCGCCTCCTATCCGCCAGTGCGGAGTCGTACCAAACCGGTTGTCCGACCAGCTTGTCACCTTGCAGTGTTTCTGGAACACATTCTTCAACTCTGCCGGCCTTTCAATCTCAATCTGACACTCTCCCAGGACAATCTGATCATCATTCTGTATGGTCCAGTATCCATAACCGCCACAGCAGGCAAACTGATCCGGTGGAAGATACTGCCCTGCTTCCGGAATATCCGCGGGAATCCGGATTTTGTAAACCTCCGCACTTTTCAGTCCGTTATCCGTAACTGCAGTCTTATGGTCCACATGGACGTGGACACCATGCAGAACGGTTCGGATCCAGGTATCATAATGTGTGGAATCACCGCTTATTCTGTTATAAACCGTAATGTCACTATTCGTAATCATCATCCACCGCCAAATCCATAAGCCCCGTATTTACCAGATATACTTCTGCAATCCTGTACAACATCGAATCTACTGATCGGCTTGCATCAAACGATACTGAATACCCATCGTTGTTCTCGGATGTTATTCCATCTCGCTGATCATACTTGTATGCACAATCACACATCTCACAAAGTGCTGTCTTCGCCTGTACCGGCCAAGCGCCTTCCTCCATTCGTTCAAACGTATATCTGTTCAACCTGGCGCTCATCTTCAATTCAATGGATTTCCAGTGGCTCTCTGGAATCAAAGAGCCACCAAAAGAATCCTTGTAATACTCATATGTTACATTCACCTGATCACATCCTACTCTGCTACAGTATGAACATAAATGCCATCCTTTTTGTTGTCTTTACATTCTGCAATTCCAACAGTTCTGTATCCGAATTTCCATCCATCTGCAGTCTGGTTCTGATCCGGAGAAATAACCTTAGATACAGTGTGTTTCTGGTACTGAATTACAGCCTGTTTATCAACAATCAGGAAGTTCATTGCAACTGCACCGGTATCTTTTGTAAATCCTCCGGCACCGGAAGCATTCAGTTTTACCTTGTCGTAAAATCTTCCTGACGGAACCTTGATGATTCCTGCAAATCCTTCAATTGCTTTCTTGGATGCAGTTGTATCCAAGTCCTCAATCAGTCCATATACTGTCGGATTGATAAACAAATAGCATGTGCTAAGATTTGCCTCGGCATTCTCAATTTTTCCTCTTGCAGTTCTGAGCGCTGCTAAAGCTTCTTTTCCTGTTGCAAGAGCAGCCTTTACTGTTGTAACACCTGGAATCTGTGCATAAGATGCCAGTCTGTATGCATCAAGTTCCGGTACAACCTGGGTTCTTAAAAACTCCCCTGAAAGACGACCGAATGCAATTCCGGCAGATTCAATGTTATCCATTGCATCCACATTAAACATACGGCCTCTGTCATAAGCGCATTTCTTTGTCTCATAATCCAGAGTCACGTCACCGGCTACATAACCAGTGCTTTTGCTGTAATCCGCAAGCCCCTGCATAGACAACTTCGGGATCAGGATCTCATTTGCGTTTGCTCCCTCTTTTACCAGCTCATTCGGTCCATCCAAAACAGCTGTTAATGATGATAATTTATACACCTCATCTAAGAGTGTTGAATACTGTTTTCTAAGTGCAATCGTATTTGCCATTCTTCCTTACCTCACTTCTTATTTTTCCGGCAGTCCCATGGCAGCTCGAAGTGCAGCAACATCATCTGCTCCCGGATCTGCGCCACCTCCGCCACTTGTGCCACCAACCGGATTATTGATTGGTTCATTTGCTCCGAACAAATACCCATCAGACTTCTTGACATCCTCAAGTGCCTTCTTGATATCTTCGGACTGATTCTTAGATTCTTTCAGAGCATCGATATTCAGCATTGCGATAACTGCCTTTTCATTTCTTCCGCCGGCAGCCTTAACTGCTTCCTTAACAGAATCCATAAATACACGGTCAGCTTCTTTTGCTGCATATTCATCATCTTTCGCCTTCAGATCACTCTGAAGCTTTGTGATCTGTCCCTGCAGATCTTTCACATCCACGCCTTCAAATTCTTTCAGCCTGGTATTTACATCATCCAATGAAGCCTTGTAGTTGTCCCTCTGGGTAACTGCGTTATCGTACTCGCTTTTAGTACGATAATTTTCTTTCCAAGCCTTATCGAAATCTGCTTTCTTATCTGCTGGGACTTCCATTCCATACTCTTTCAAAATCTCATGAATATTTTTCATCGTTACATTCCTCCTGAAATATTTTATTGACCGCTCTTTCAGCGGTATGGGATATAGCCGGGTAGACCTCCGGCCGGGTAGTTGTCCAGTTTTATAGCCATGTGGCAGGGCATAAAAATAAGACGCATAACCCTGCGTCTCAAAGGGAGATATCTGGATCACCGCCTTCCTAGGCAACAATACTCTTGATTCCATAAGCTAATGCGCTGTCATGCTCAATCACACAACCTCTTGCATCTTCCCACCCCTGTGCAAAATACGCCACATCTGCTCCTGACAGAAGTTCCAGGGATTTTCCAAGGAACCACAGTGGTTTTGCATCTGCAGGTGCTTCCTGAAAGAAGGAATCAATCACTTCTACCGGTTCACCGATCATTTCTTGCGCAAGCTCAATTGCTTTCTTGCGTTCTGCCAGAATCTCTTCATCTGACTTACCTCTCATAGGCTGACTAATAAATAATTTTTTCACCTTTCTCACCTCCTCGCCTTAAAAATGAGTATAAAAATACCACCGGTCTTATCAACTGGTGGTAACTACACAACTGCTTTTAACGCTTTGTTGTATTCAATTTCCAACTCACGTTTAAATTTTTCAATCTCTTCTGGTTTCATTCCCGGTTCTCCGGATGCGCAAATATCAGGCATTTCTTCATTTAATATTCTTGTAGCCCTTGGCTGTTCCTTATACATTTCGTCATAATGAATAATTAACATTCCTTCCAGTTCACAAGAAAAATCATAGATATCCTCTGGAGTATTTTCCAAAAAATCTTTGATATAATTCATTACCTTCTCAAACATTTCCCCATGCCTCCTTTGGAGCCCTTCTTCTTACAACAGATACGATATCTCCAGTTTTTTTATTTCTAACAACTAATAACTGTAATTCATGAATGAAATAGATTTGTTTATCTTCTCCCTCTGTATAATTAGGTGTACCTTTAATAATTTTTATCAGCATTTCTTCTGACACTTCCGGTAAGCCAGGTTTATTCAATCGAGGAAGTCGACTAAGTGCATGTACAGACATTACAACATTTTCTTTTGCAAATCTATCATACGCCTGTTTAGACGTGTTCTTAAATTCTTCTGACCAATCTTTCTTGTCAATCTCAAGATATGTGAAAAATTTGCTTTGAACCTTTTCCCATTCCTCACTATCATTATATTTCACCTGACCGAACTTAGCAAGCGTTCCAACGGAATCTCCCAGAACTTCTTTGTACCGCTTATACTGTGCAATATCTTTTAAGGCGTTCTGAATCATCTCTGATGGAAACATAGAATTCTGAAGCTTGGTGTTTGTCGCAATCCAACCACGTCCATCAATGTAAATCCTCTCTCTTTCTTCCTTAAGTCCCATCTTACGAGAAAATACCGCATATTCATTGAGCTGTCCTTGATATTTTGCCTTTTGGAGCATCACTTCATCCGGATCAGCACCACCATCCTGGAGCATCTGCACCTTTTCACGCTGTGCCCGCATTGCTGTTTCCATCTGTCGTTGTCGCTGCTTTGCCTCATACAGGGTGTACTCTTTGCCCCGGAACTCTTTTGGCTTGCTTTCCTTCCGGTTCTGAGCTTCCAGCCATTCATCTGACCAGTTACGCTGTGAAATGCCAGGAAAAAATGGGTAATAAGTATGATAACAATTGGCTCCCAGAAGTCCAGTGACTGTACCAAATCCACAAACTGAATACAATTGCTCTTTTGTCCAGACCTGACCTTGCCATACTGCATGAGTCGGACGGGCTCCGGCATGCCACTCAACCTCAAAATACTCTGTTCCGAGCTTCTTGGCATTGTAGTCTGCTATTTCTCCGGTAAGATTCGCCACACCACTCATCACAGCTCTTCTGGCAGCCACCTCTACCCGGCTTGCATATCCAGAGCCGTACTCAATTTTCCGGAGTCCACTGTTGGTAAGCTGCGTAACTACTCTTCGTAGCACGCTACCATAATCAAAAGCACCGGTCACAATATCATAACAGGCATTGTCCAGATAGCTGCTGTAGACCTGTGATAGTGGTGTCAGGACTTTCTTGCCATTGTAATCTAAGTAAAAACCAAGTGACTTAGTTACATTCTCCAGATTTTCCAGACTCTGCCGGATAATAGCATCTGTGATCTGTTTGAGCTGTTCATTCTTCTCAAACGGGATAAACTCTGCATTGATCTGTTCGTAAATGTCCTTGTTCCGGACGTATTCCCAGTCGATCACTTTATCATACAGCTCAAACATTTCCGGATAAGACGCATCCAGTGTTTTCTTGATCTCTCTTTCGATATCCTCGGAAGAATATCCCAGAATCCGAAGTCTATTGATCTGCCAGTCTGCTGTACTTGTGATCTCACCGACCTTTTTAATCCGTCGGGCAATGTCCTGCAGAATCCGTTCTTCCAGGCTTATGTACCGCGCTGCAATCTTACTGGCAATCTTTTCTTTGTAATCATCCCGCATCCTACTCCATCACCTGATTCTGCTCTGGTAGTTTTGCTTTTGCAGTTTCTTCATCCTCGTTGTACCATTTCATCCGGTATTCCAACAGACTCATAACCCCCATGCTTACATCCTGCCGATCTTGCTGTCGTTCCGATTCTTCGTCTGCCAGAATGGAATCATTAAATTCACAGGTAAATTCCACACCGGACATATAAGAACCGTTGTAGAATGCCAAAGCAGTTACAAATCCATTCAGACACTCTTCCAATTTCCTCTGAATTGCAGTTACACGGTTGTATTTCCTTGTCTTGGAAGCAAGCACCTCAGTAGCTGTCTTATCTACCTCCTGTGCATCTGAAAGATCTCCGTAGGCAAGTCCCACATTAAATTCGATTTCCCGTTTGTATTCTTCCAAACCTCTTCTGAAGGCTTCATCTCGCATCTCAGGCGAATATTCTTTATACAGTTCTTTATCTTTTCCATCATCAAGATTCAACCCCTTATACAGGCGTTTCTTTAATCTCGGTAAATAGGTCTTTCCACCGCTCTTCTTCAAAGCTCTCTCGTCAATATGGATTGCACGTTCTCCAGAATCGTACTCCCAGTCCAGCCGAGCTCCCTGGATGTCTGCTTTTCTGATCAGGTTCTCTGCGGACTCATAGATCGATACACCACAAGCAGATCCGTCCACCTTATTCTCAATCGGGTTTTGATAATATCCAAAATCCATCTGAACCATCCCTGGATAAATAACCGGTCCCGGAAGAATGTTCGCCCATTCGACCACCTCTTCCAGACTGCAGATCTGCCCGATATCGCTCTGACTCTGCGAATGATAACATTTATTCTCAATCGTCAGGTTCCCATTCGTAAAATAGTGCCGCTCAACTCTGGTATAATAATCATTCTCACCAACACACTTCACAACCAGAAAAGCAATATCATTCGGCGTACCGTCATCCGCAAAACTGATCACAATAAATTTGTCCGCTGCAACATATTCTGCTGTATCTGGTCCAAGTGGTCTAAGCACCATTGCGCCAAGCGCCAATCCTGTCTGCAGCTTCTTGCTCATGTCTGATAAGTTCTTCTGAAGAACCTTGTCCATCTTGTCATTATTCAAGATCTTAGCTTCCATCTCCACTAAAACGGAATCTGCGAACTCACGGCAAATCCCCTCTTCCAGCTTCAAAGACTCTACAATATCGCTGCACCAGTCCGCATTCCCAACCAGCATCTTTTTCCATTTATTGATGGCATCGATCATGGTCTGTGACAGCGCCACATCTTTGCCGATTATATTTTTTAAGGTCGTATAATTAAACATGCTCACTATCCTTCCCCATAGTCTTTTTAATCCATCAAACATCTTCCACCTCTTCTATCAGGTCCTTCATATCTCTTTCTATCGTATATTCAAATGCATCCAGACTATCAATATCGGTGCTGCCATCATCCAGACGCTCATCCTTGTCCGTTACATCTTTGTTCCATACCGCATCAGAAAATGCTGTCTGCAGGGACTTGCAATCGTCTGTTATCCAGAATCTTCCCGCTCCCATAAGCCTTACCGTGCAACGGATCCGGTCAATAATCGCTGCTTTCCTTGCCTTCCTAACAGTGATCCACGGGAATCTTTTTTCTACTGCATTCCGGATAGAATTACCAAGTACGGTTTCTGCATTGTCATAATAAACGGATTCCACGTTGCAATACTCTACATAATTACCGCTTTTTGCAAGCACCCCATATTTATCGATTACCTCCTGAACAAAATCACAGAACAGCTCATCCAGCCTATTACTGTTAATATCTTCCTCTGAATCCTTCGCCATGATTCTCTTAGACATTACCGCAACCACATCCGCATAATCATCTGTGTATCCTCTGGCAACAAAAGAATGACCGGACTGATTTCCTCCGAAGTCAAGTCCGATCTCTATCGATACAATATCTGTTTTTTTGAACTGCTTGTATTCTGCGTCATTTGTAAGCTCATCCAGTACCTCACATTTATAGACATCCGGATTATCCGCAAAACGTTTGTAGATTGCTCCTTCTGCACGCTTCCAGAGTCCAAGGATTAACCGGTCATAATAAATCGTACCCTCATACTCCTTACAGAGCTCCTCCACATATTTCGGAGGTAAAAAAGGATTGTCAAATATCGTATATTTCTGCAGATAAATATCTAATTTATCATTGTCCAGGAATTCTTTCAGCCAATGTGTTGGATGCTCCGGATTGCAGGATCCATCAAAACACGAATACGGCTTATCAAGTCGCGATTTCAACATCTGAAATACTTCCTTGTTCCACTTAGCGACCTCATCGCCGTAACAATACTTGATACTGGAACCTTGAATCTTCGCCACCTGACTGACCTTTTCAGCTCCCAAACAATACACCTCTTCACCACAAATATGCGCCATATTCCGGTTATTGATCTGTCCGATCAGCTTGTCTGTATAAATCTCGCGCATTGGCTGCAGCACATTTCGCTCAATCGATTCTTTGGATACACCAAGAATAACATTGAGTCCCGGTTTACCAGTTCTTTCTCGAATACGAAAAGGAACCACAAAAGCCGTATCAACGTAGGACTTTCCAGAACGTACCGCACCAGACTTAATATTCCATCTATGAGTTGCGTTCACAATATACTCATTCTGTTTCTTGCTTAATCGCATTGTCCCGCACCTCTTTCAGGATCTGATCCAACCGATCAAGTGCTTCATCATTCTCATTTTCACCAGTAATGGCTTCTTTCCTTGCCTTGATCAGCTCTGTATCTGCTTTCTTATTTTCCAGATCTTCCTCGGCTCTGGCGCTTTGTCCGGAATACTGTGCTACAAACTTTGCCGCCTGCGTATCTCCCGCCAATGCCATCTTAATCTGAGCCATAAGCAAAGCCGATTCCAGAGTACACTCAACACCAAGCGACTCCAAAACCGGCTTCCATTCTTCGTTATCTATTTCGGCAGTAAGCAGCAGGTTTAAGGTCTTCCGGAAGTTCGCCTTCCTACGTCTCGCCTTGCCACTTGCTTTTCCCGCCTTTTTTGCCAATTCCCGGCGCTCTTCCGGGGTTCTTTTATCATTTGCATCTCTTATGTTTTCATATCCCGCCACTTCACCACCTTCAATTCTGGTTTTTTATGCATTAGAAAAGCACCCCGGAGGGTGCTAATAAATTCAATCCGATTACTTAGTGTTTTTTACACGGTTTATCATATTCTCAACTTCTTTTCCTGCATTAACTACTTTTAGCCGCACTTCTGGTCTTAGTGAAGCGTACTTAACAAATAATTCATGGGCAAATGCTTGTCCAATTTCATCCACCCCATTAAAATCCAATTCAACTTCATCAAACCGATCAAACCTATTGTATAATCTTCTTGCCTGTGATCGTGAAACTGGGAAGTTATTTCCAAACACATTCTTCATCGGAATACTAGTTTTGTTGAATCCATTGTCCCCATCACTAAACATATCGAATACCTCTTTAATTTGTTTATGACTTCTATTTGCTAGTCTCATCCATACAACAGTACCTTCATTATTCATGAGTTGATTCAATTTATCATCTTCGTCTAATGTAGCTATTATTTCGTTATAATTATCATGCGTAAAATATTTACAGCTTGAAACAACAACAAAAATATCCATAATGCGGGATGTAAAAAAAATCCCTTCTCCCGTATGGTTCCTACTATCTGTTGTTAATTTTCCTTTAAACAGCTCACTTATCGCATCATCTAATGTGTCATATTTATAATATTCTTTTATTTTTTCAAATATGCCTATTCCTTGGTCTATTATAAGCATATTTACACAAGATCGACTAACTAATACGCTACACTGAATTTTTTTAGACTCCGAATGTTCGATTGCATTATTAAACATTTCTGTAAAAGCATAATACCAAATATTCATAACATTTTCCGGTAAATTTTGTTCTATTAAAATTGGCTTTATGTCCTTTATAAATATTACATCTTCTTCTAACTCATTATTGTTGTATATAAAATTAAACTGCTTTTCTACTAAAACATACTTTCCTCTTTTTTTTCGTTCTATTGCTCCATCATCAACCAATTCATTTAGATAGCGATACACTGTTGTGTTCGATACATTAAAGCACTTCCGCACTTTATCCACCACATCTTCATTTTCTCCAATTTTGTCAAGAATATACTCTTTTATTTGGCTTTTAGTATTTTTCGATAACGACATAATTTTCTCCCCGTAATGATCATAAAATCTTTTATTAGTAACTATATGATACATTTTTTTTATCCAGTATTCAAGTTTTATTTCGATTTTTCGACATTACGCAACGAAAAAGACACCCAGCAATATCAGGTGTCTCTTCATGGTTTTAAATACTTACGATCGGAGGAACCATCAAAAATGTCTTACCTTGTTACATTTCATCAATTCCAGTTTATACTCTATCACTTTTTATCGGGACATTGGGGGACATTTTCAAAATATCTTTGAATTTTTTTCTTAATATTCTCGTCCGTGTACCGGATCCGGCGTTTCGGGAACATTTTGTTCATCTGATCTGCAACCTTTGGATACGATAAGTCATCCAGAAAATACAGCCGGAAGATAATCCGCAGTTCACTCTTCTCAATGGATTCTATGTACTCTTCCACCTGGATTGTCATTTCCAGAAGTTCTTCCTCCAGCTCCTCAAGCCTTCTGGTTCTCTTCTTCAACAACTGCTCTTTTCTGGAGATCACACCAACCGGTCTGCCAGTGATCTTCACCGTGCCAAGTGGCTTCTTGCCCTTCTTACCACATGATACCGAATCCACAACAATTTGTCCATGCAGTTTATCCAATTCTTTCTGGATTTTTTCAATTCTCCGGCGCAGATCCTTAATCTCTTCTTTCATATCCGCGTACTCAATCAAAATGCCCTTGTCCACCGGTATCCACCTCCGCTGTAATGTTAATGTCATACTTCTTTGCCAGATATTCTGCAACGCTTACGCTCTGGTAAGCCGGTCGCTTAAATCTCTCCAACGCCTTTGCATCATGCCGGCTCTCCAGTTCCTCATAATGCTGCTGTCTATCTCTCCGCTGCTCTTTTCTGCTTCGTTTCTCCTGCAAATTATCACCTTCTATCCTCTAAACACTTCCGGAAGCGGCATCCACGCCACAACCTTATACGGTTCTCCCTGTTCATCGAACCAGACACCTGTCTGGGAATAATACAGCGTTGTTGCTTTCTCCGCTCCCTCAATCGTGACCAGAAACTCCGCTGCATATGCACTTCTGACATATGATTCTATGAATTCCCGCTGATCCGGAAGTCGGTCTGCTGTCGGAATCCATCTATTGCCCATTTCTTTGCACCTCCATCAACTTTCTGATCAACGCAGTCTGGTTTGTTTTGCAATTATGCAGATGCTTATATCCCGGTTCAAGCAGATACTCTACAGTCAGCGTTCCTTCTGGTTCTCCCGGAACATATTTGTTCTCCCACCACTCGTTATAATGCTTATACTCGCAGATAACGATTGCTGATCCATCTGGAAGAATATATCTATAATAGGTTTCCTCTGCCTGCGGAACTTCAAACCATACCGGCCACTCCCGGTATTTCGCCAGAAACTCTTTTCTCTCCTCATTGTTTTTGAGTTTTGGAAGTTCCGGCTGTGCCGCCCTCTCATCTTCCATAGCTGCTTCTACCAATTCTGCATCCATATCCTGAGGTTGCCCAACTTCAATACATAACACCGGATCTTTCTGTCCCTTATCACAGATCATATTTAACTCATACGGTACATATATTTTTCTGTCCTGTGGATTTGCGACAATAACGTGGAATGCTGCATCATCCTTGAATTCATCCAGATATTCTTTTAATTTCTTGTTTTCCATACTCTTGCACCTCTTCATCTGCCGGAAATTTAAAAACAAATGTTTGACAAACGCCCTCTTTAAAAACCGAAGCAAGTCCCTCACTTAACCGTCCAATGCTCTCAGCAACTCCAGATAGTGAATTTCGATTGTATTCACCGTCCATATACTGTTTTCTACACATCTCCATAGCCTTAATAGCTTTTTCGTGTGTAGAATACCTTCCAATCACGTATGATTTTCCGTCACATACTGCCTTTACATTTTCTCTATCTGATAAGATGTATGTTCTTTCATAAGGAAAATCCGCCTGGCCACATTGACTAACTATTCTCATTTTTCTCTCCTTTCAACGTCCCCAGCACATTCACACCAACTTCCCTCTCCAGCTCTTCATTCATCAGCTGAAAATATTCCTCGTCCTTCTGCGCAAAATGCATCTGGTGTAAAACAAATTCCAAATATTTCAAAACTCCCTTTCTTTTGCAATGATAGTTCCGGTACAAATAATCTACACTGATCAGCAAGAAGCAGTTCATTGCCTCTGCTGTGTGTTTGTCCAGTTCCTTCTGACGTTCCTTTTGGAACTCCGGACTATCCATGATCTCTTTAATCTGCTTTCGGAGCTTATGTTTCTTTAACTGCTTATCTGCCCAGCTCATTATTTGCCCTTTCTTGTTCTTCGATCATTTTCTTAGCCATATTGCCACCTACTCATAAAATCCTTTCATCTTCCGCTTTGACACTGCATCGCCCTTTTGATACACACTGCATTCTTCCACGGAACACCCTCTGCTGTGACCTGTTATCTCGATATAGGAACAGCCGGCTCCCTTTGTATTTCCTGTTGCCCGGAACATACAGGTCTTGCATTTGTGCCGGTCCACATTACTGGCTGTCCTGCTTTCTGGCTTTGGTTTCTTGCACTTATCCGGATTCAGCCAGGAATACACGGTGCTGTATTTTGCATCGATCATTCTTGCGATCTCCGCAGCACCTTTTCCTTCTTTCGCCAGTTCCAATGCTTTCTCCCTTTTATTTTCTGCCGGAATCACAACCGAATCCGGCTCTGTGAGGGGGGGGTGGTACTTCCGTCCTTCTCCGTTGTCCCTGCCGGTGCTACTTCCGCACTGCAGTTTTCTGGTCTGTTCTGCTCTACCATTTCAGCTACTGCCTGTGCAAATTCCGGATTGTGATATGCCGGAACGTTTACCAGAAAATGATTTTCTTCCTGTTCCAGAATGTCTGACAGTAATCTGGCATCCATACTTCCATCATCCCTTGTCCATAATACCGTCACTGGTTTGCCTTTTATGTAGTCTGCCAATGCCTCTTTTAGATTCTTTTCTATCAGCATGATCATTCCTCCTACTTCCCACGCTTAATAATCTTCCGTTTCTTCCTGTTCCCAGTTCTCAGGAACGTACTCCGTTTCCCATTCTTCTTTTTCATCGCTGCATCAACTTCCTTGTAAGATCTGTCATGTCCTCATATTCACGCTCTTCAAAATTCTTAAACTTTCCCTGTTTCTCTGGCTGCTTCTTTGTTTTTGGTCTTCTCTTGCTTTGAACAGGATATAAATTCTTCCATCCACCAGCTGCAGCTTTATTCAAGATTGCTTTCTGTTCAGCCAGATCAGAGGACAATGATAATAAATCCTCTCTCAAAGCATTTACTTGCTCTTCAGAGATCTCTCCCCAGTTCTGTGATCGGACAAGGAGATAGAACTGAAAAACTGATTCAAGGGAAGAATCGCTGAAAGCGCCCTTATATACATTACTTTTCTTTACTTTACTTTCCTTTCTATAAAGCGAATCCTCATTTGTCCCTTGCACATCATCATTTGCCGGTTGCACATCCGAAAATAAGCTGACTTTAACTAGACCTTTGCATTCTTCGGGTTTCAAAAGCCAATACTCACCATATACTGTTTTACTCCGCCGCTCGGATAGTACCGCCCAAAAACGACGCTGGATACCTCTACTGGTCAAGACCCCCCACCTGTCAAATAACCCTTTATCAAAAAGATCCACTTGCAGGCAGTAATCCACAGTCTCTTTTACTGTACCGGAACCGATGCCGCCGCCCATCCGCCTTGCTGTCGTTGCACAGTCGTCATAGCCCCATTCGTAGAAATACCCGTTTACTTTATATGCCCTCTGACACAAAAAGAAGTAGATCCCGAATCCCTTCCATCCTTTTGCATCGAGAAGTTTGTCTATTTTCTTATCACCATCGAATATGTCAACCGACCATCCGGAATAATCAATTCCTTGTTTTGGTCGTCCTGCCACTTCTTACATTTCCTTCCTTTTTATCCGGTATACTCCTCAACTGTCACATCCAGCCCCTCTACCGCCGAATAACATTTCTTTGCCTGAACCAGTGCGATCTGCGTATCATCGTGATAAGCAACCCCGTTCAGCGCATCTGCTACCACCTTCACAATATTGTCCATATCCGGTTTCTTCAACGGCAGCTCTCTTCCCTCTAGCATATCAAGCTTCCGTTTCTTCGATACGCTCTTTGGTGGAAGATACCTCGCAATGATCCGGAGCGTCACAGGCTTTTCTCTTTCCAGGAACGCTCCCTTTGCCATCTGCAGATACCGATCCTTGATGAAGTTCTCATACAGGACCGTGTTCTCCGGCGTAGTGGAACAGTGCTTCTTTGTCGATACATTATAATACGTCCGCGCCCTGGCTTTTCCCTGCGGCTTGCCCGGAACTGTAAACATTACCGATATCATTCCCTTTTTTCCTTTCTGCCGGCACTTACACAACAGATGCTGCATAATGCCGGCTTGCTTTCTTGTTATCAGGTTACGTGTGATATATTATTTTTAAGGAGATGCTATTTTCTACGCGATAATCGTAATGTTGTACTTTTCAAGTTCCTCTGCCAGTTCATATGCCAGATATTCTTTGATTTTCTTCATGGTTGCATTCTTCCATAAACCGCCGTCTGCTTCCACAAGCTTGAAGGATGGTCCACGGTCACTGTCCTGGATCCGGAATACATAACTGCTCTGTGGCTGCTCGATTTCTGCAAAGGTACGATACGGTCTGAGCTTCACCGGATTCGGTACGATCACATCCGTCTTATTTGCAATCCCGCTCTTAATTGTGGTTTTCTGGCTGACACCATCATCATCATAATTCGCCGTTGTTCCTGACTGGATATTTCCGGCAACCTGCTTCAGGACAGTCAGATCATCGGATTCAATGAAGTTTGCCTGCAGCTCGATCAGAAAACGTTCCTGGTCATAATAACGGTCAAACTGGAATTCATTTACAATGGCATCTGCCCTCATAAGCTCCTCCCTGTTGCGTTCGTCCACCAGTCCGGAATACAATCTTACTTCTGTCGGACTGATTACATGCAGAATCATGGTCTCCCGGAGTTCTTCCGGTTTCCCCTTGATATAGTCCACAATGGATGTCAGGGTGTTGACACTCAGGGAATCTGCCTTCGGGAAATAATGGTATCTTGTCAGATTTTTATTACAGTATGTATTACCGTTGATATCAAGCACCTTCGGCTCCATGCTGCTTTCTTTCAGTTCTGTGATAAATTCAATTGCTGCTTTTAATCCTTCCATCGTCTTACTTCTCCTATGCCTGTTTTGCTGTTCTTAAATCAATGACTTTGCCTGCGTGTTCCGGAACTGAATCCGCCACAACTTCTCCAGTAGCTTTATCAATTACTTTTCCATCTACCACTGTAGTTCCTGCTTCTGGTACAATTCCCGGAACGTCCTGTACAGACATCTGTCCTGGAATCTGGTTGCCGATCTCGACTGCTTCCACTTCGCCGGTGCGGAGATCTTTTCCCATGCTCAATGCAGTGACTGCTCCGAGTGCCGGTGCAAGGGTTGTCTTCGTCTGAACTCCGGTTGCAATGAAGTTTCTTTCCTGATTCGGCTTAAATGCGATCGTTACCGTAATCTTTCTCGCTGTGCCGGCATCCGTGTTCGGATCCTGAATGTTCTTCGTAACCTCTTCGATCGCCCGGTTTACCTGTGCGGTAAATGCTCCGTTTGCAAATGTTTCTAAGTTAATGTGCTGCATAATTCTTTTTCCCCTTTCTTAAATCTATCCAAAAAATGATGCCTCAATACCCTTCGGATCCAGCTGCTGTGTTCCTGGCGCTGCCGGCTGGTCTTCCTGGACCTCCTGTAACTCCTGATCGGATACCACTCCATCATCTTCCGCCTTCACTGCATCCACATATTCTGTCTTTCCGTCCTCATGGATCACTGCCATATCCTTATCAATGGCATTCTGAAGATCAATACTCATGATTCCCCATTTGCTGATCAGCTGACGGAGCATGGTTTTCAGTGCCATTCCGTCAAAATCCTTAAACCAGAATGAAGAATACTTCCACATATCCTTTTCCGGAATCTTGCCCTGTTCCAGTAATTCCAGAGATTTTGCTCCACCGTTTTTGTAAAACGCAAAAGAATACTTCTCAGCGTGTGCAAGCATTTTCTTCTTTGACCAGTACAAAGTCTTCCGGAAACCATTCTCATACTCGAACATTGCGAAGTATCCCATGGTCGGAGCTTCCTCCCGGAGGATATCATCATCAATCAGATTAACCTCCACTTCTTCATCCAGAGGATCATACCGGACAAGCTCCCCTTCTTTGATTGCAAGCACATTGAGCTTTTTGTAGTAACCGGAACGGATTGCCAGCTGAATATATCCTTTATACCCAAGCTGGAACTGCGCTTCCTTGCAGCCCTTCTTCTTATTATCGAACGGGACCATATAAAACTGTCCAAGCTGCGGGGACGGCGAAAGATTCAGTGCCTCTCCGAGTAATGCAGCGTTTACAATACTAGGGCTTGTACACTCCTGTAATGCCGGTGTATTCTGCACCGCACTTACAATACTGGAAATGAACCTTGTCCCATTCTTTCCACCAACGACCTGATTGATCTGCTTCTTTACTGCATCGTTCTGCAGGTAAACTGATAACTTCATTGACTGGTCCTGTCTTGCCAGACTGTTATTTACTGCCATATCTTATTCCACCTTTCCGAATCGAATCTGATTCTTTAACATATATTCACGGAGCGCCATGATCTGCTCCCTGGTTCCCCATACACGGAAGTCAAGCTGGAATACCGGTTCTTCCTCTTCCGGAATTGAAGCAGTTTCCTCTGCCGAAGCTTCCGGTACAGATCCGGATGCTGTTTCCTCCTCTGCTGCAGGTTCTTCCTTTTGTTCAGCTGCAGTCTGCTGCTTCGCTGCCTCTTCCGCTTCCCTTGCTTTCCGCTCTGCCTCCATGCGTTCTGCTTCCAGCTTTCTCTTCTGGATATCGGCAAGCCTCTGTCCTTCCTGAATAGCCTGGTTCATATCCAGTGTCTTCCGGTAAACTTCCATTGCTTCAAACTTAAACTCCGGAAGCTTGCTGATCGTCACCACATCCGTACCGATCTGGTACATCCGGCTCTTCATCTGCTCTTCAATCTTTGGCAGCGTAACCGTTGCATTCAGCCACTTTTCATCCCAGATCATGTCCAGCTTCACAAAGCTCTGGAATCCGATGGTCAAAAACAGTTCCTCAATCTCTTCCCGTTTTACAGCTTTGCGGCTTTCATCGATCTCCTTGATCTGGGAGTCAATCAGTCCGATCGGTTCATCGATCAGAGCTGTGATTTCCTTGACCTGCTGCTCAAACTTGGTGTACGGCTCCATGCAGATCTTCTTGACACGCTTCCGTTCGTCCTCGAAAGCTTTTTTCAGCTTGTTCAGATCTGCCCGATCCGCTTTCATGTCCTTGAGCGAATCCTCTGTGTAGGCGATCGTCTTATAGTCCTTTACCTTCTCAGCAATCGCAGCCTTTAATTCCTCATTGTTCCACAGGATCTGCTCTGTCAGCCAGCTTTCCTGCGGATTTGTAATCCGTAATTCCATACGCTCCTCCTTCTTTTTTAGATCTCCGGAAGTATCAGTGGCGGTTTCCGCCCGCTTTCCACATACTTCCAAAATTTCATTTCTTCATCCTGCAGATAATCCAGATCAGCCTGGACTTCTGCTCTTTCAATAAAATAATGCTTCACCTGTGTCCGGACATCTGTTCCCCAGTTACTCCGTAAATGTGCCCGGAGGACAACAAACTCATATCCGGTAACAAGCAGATAATGCAGCACCTGAATGTAATAGTTATCCGGGATCCGGTCCTTCCATTTCTCATATTGCATAGACTGCAGAATGTTGGTGGTCTTAATCTCCAGAATCCCTTTCCGGCCGTCCTGATCAACCAGCTCCCCATCCAGAGAAGCCTGCATGAACGGATACTCCAGACTCTGCAAGATCCGGAATTCATGGTGTGTGACCTGATACTGTGGATAATCCAGGCGGAACAGCTCCCTGATGAACTGCTCCGCCTCTTTCCCATAGATCACATAAGGCTTTTCTGAAATGTCTGGTGCAATCCTTCTGCCGGTCTTTTCTTCAAACAGCTCAATGTTTGTTTTGTATGGGTTCTTTCCAACCACAGCACTTGCATCACTTCCGCCGATTCCGTTTAACCGCCCCTTCAGCCAGGCTTTTTCATCTTCAAAATCATAGATTTTATAAGGTTCCATCTTTTCCTCACGCTTTTCATATGATGATATATGTATGTTCTGTTCCGTCTATATGCTGTTCTGCCACTTCTACCGCTTCCTCGTAATAACCGAACAAGCCGTAGATCCACCCATCAGAGCACCGAATAATCAATGGTTTCTTTTCCATTATCACGCCCCCTTTAGGTACACATCCTTCTCTAAAGAGACGAATTATTCATCAGCATTGTCAGAAATTCTCCCACTACCTTCAACGCTTCCAATTCAAGTTCCGCATCCGTTGCAAGACCAAGCTCCACCGCCCGGTTAATCACTTCCTTCGCCTCGGCTTCGCTTTGATCGCATTTCTCCGTCAGTGTCTTTTTAAGAGTCCGGACGATAACCGCCAAATCTGCCGTTAATCCCGGCACTCCCTCCGATGTCTTAATATCACATGTTCCTTTTTCAACTCTGATCATATTGACTTTCTCCTCCGATTTTCCTATAATTTAGTTGAGTTTTTTGTTATGTGCGCCACTGGAAGCTGCAACTTCCAGTGGCGCACTTTTATTGTTTTTACGCCTATCCTATCCAAATAATTTGCCAGATCCGACAAGTATGCGATCGCATTATTCTTGTAATACTCGGATGTACCGTCAACCCTTTCCAGCGACTGCAGTTTGTTGATCATCTTATCAAGCTCTGACGTTCTCATGCTCTTACGCTGCTTCTCTTCTGGCATGCTCCCTCGCCTCCCTTATTTTCCTTTTCCTGTGCCGGTATTCCAACATCCGGAAGTATTCCAGCGCATACGCTCCAACCGCAAACACTGCAAGTCCAAGAGCTTCATACAGGTAAAACAGCTCCTGTTGTTCTACCGAACATCCACCAACCATACACATAAACCCAAAAGCAATCGCTGTTTTGCTTAATAGCTTCGCCGCCTTATAGAACATCTCTTATCCCTCCTTTGCTTGTCCAACTGGTACCGCT
>OGYA01000584.1_pt1 | contig 28700 bp, 31 predicted proteins | sample 1576401 | NCBI WGS metagenome assembly OGYA01 (sample SAMEA3541485, study PRJEB24748) | human gut metagenome | biome: human gut; feature: human-associated habitat; material: faeces | place: China | collected 2012 | reverse complement strand
AGCCGCCGATACGGATTTCAGACGCGGCGGACGCCGCACCGAGCGCTTCAGCTACAGGAGTACGCAGCATAGAGCCTCCTCAGATTATATGTTATTTCTTGATTTTTGCCCGTATGAACTCGATAACCACCGGCAGGACCGAAACGATGATGATGCCGTAAATGACGACACTGAAATTGTTCTTTACGATCGGGATGTTGCCAAGGAAATACCCGGCGGAAACCAGCCCCACCACCCAGAGGATGGCCCCGGTGATGTTGAAAGACAGGAACTTGACCGGGGACATGAGCGCAATCCCAGCCACAAACGGCGCAAAGGTACGCACGATGGGAATGAACCGGGCCAGGATAATGGCCTTGCCGCCATGCCGTTCGTAAAACGCATGGGCCTTGAGCAAGTGCTCTTTGTTCAGAAACCGTGTCTCCCGGCTGAATATGCTCGGCCCCACGTGCCGCCCGATCTCATAGTTTACGGCATCCCCCAAAATCGCCGCCCCCAACAGGACAAGCATACACACCGGGTAACTGAGATGCCCGGCTCCGGCCACGGTCCCCGCCGCAAACAGCAGCGAGTCGCCCGGCAGGAAAGGCGTCACTACCAGACCGGTTTCACAGAACACGACGATAAACAGAAAAAGATACAGCAGCGCCCCATATTCCGCGACAAGTGCGAAAAGGTGCTGATCGATATGCAGAACAAACGAAATCGCCTGTTCAAAAAAAGAAAGGTCCGTCATGAAAAAGTCCTGATCACGCAAATACAGGTTTGAAACGGTTTGGAAAACAGCGCACAGGATACGGACAGACCTGTGGAGAATCAAGCCCTGATCGCCCCTTCAAACGTCCGTAATCCATTTGTCACAATCTCCCTTTACGGCCCGTCTGCGCACCTGACGCCGTAGGTGCCGCAAGCCGTCCCCAAAACCTTTTATTCCTCCAAAAGGAAAATGGCTTGACTTTAAACCGGGGACAAGCTATTGATTCCCCCTGTATTGGTCATCGGTCAATGCGCCAGCATAGCTCAGCTGGTAGAGCAACTGATTCGTAATCAGCAGCCAAATAGAGGGTTTTTATAGAAAAAATCAAATAGAATCAGCAAGTTATAGAATCGAAAAAGCTTGCGAATTTTATTTTTTTCCACCATATTTCCACCATGAAGCGGGAATATGCTTTAATGCCAACGTAGCTCACCTGGCAGAGCAGCTGATTCGTAATCAGCAGGTAGCGAGTTCGACTCTCGCCGTTGGCTCCATAAAATCAAGGGTTTATGTGTTTCAGCAACACATAAACCCTTTTCGTTTTTCTACCACACTGCGGATTTATGACGAAAAACTCAAGGGCTGCAACGACTTTATAGGGTTTGTTTTCCACCATAGTGCGGTGGCCTATGGATAGCTCTATTGGCAACCGCTGTGGACACAGTCCCAGCACTCCAAGGCTCTCTCCACTCAAGTCCATTGCCAAAGGCAAAGGGGCATTGCCGCGCATTCTCTCGCTGGCAGCAGAACGCGCCAAGGCATGGTACTTCCACCCCAAAAAATGCAAGCTTCTGCAAGCCCATCCACACAGGCAAACCCGTTCCGAAAGGCGGGAAGCCTGCCAGATAATCATTGAAACCCTGCTTGCACACCTTGACCTTGCTTCCCTTTGCCTTGGCACCCCCACCCTTGAATCGGGCTTTATTGACATTGACATGAGAACCATCGTTCGGGAATCCGGCATTGGCCAGCGCCGCTGTGAGCGGGCCATAGGCCTTCTCAAAGCCGCAGGCTTTATGGAAGTCTCACAACCCCGTGCCATAAACGACCAGGGCGAATATGTGGGCTTGCGGGCTGTGCGTGTCATAACCAGCCTGTTCTTTGAATTTCTCAACCTGGGGCCAATGCTACAACGGGAACGGGCCAAAGCTCGTGAACGCTTGCAGCGAAAAGCCCATAAGGCACAGCGCAAAGTAACAGACTTCCTGCGCCGCCTTACCCGTGCCTTTGGCAAGCCTGCTATCCAGCACACCAAGCACCCCATGCAGGGCAAGAACCAGGCAGAGCTGGCCAGGCAGTGGAACCAAGCCAGCATGAAATACCTGTTGGCAAATTTGCCCCCAGGTGAATGCCGCCAACGCACCAACGCCGAACTGGGATTACCTTCAGACTACAGCCCAGGCCAAAACAGATAGCACCCTACCTGTTGTCTTTTCCTGTTCCCTTTTTGGAGTTTTCGGCCTGTTTTGGGGCCGTTCCCTATTCCCTCACAAAGCTATTTTTATGCAAAGCACCCGTAAAAAGGTGTTGTGCTTCTCTGCGTCCTGTTTCCTAAAAAATAAGTGTCGTATGAATGGCCCTTAGCTGTCGGCCATAAATCAATAGGCAAGAATAAAAGACTACATTTAACTAAAAAGACATACGAACACATAGGAAAGCATAGAAACGCATAATATGACATAGGAACGCATAGGAAGGCATACAATAAAATACGAACACATACGAACGCATAAGATTGCATAATTTTGCCCAGAGCGTTCCTTTATTATGTATTCGTATGCTATCGTATGGGCATTTCAGAGGACAGGTCAAGGGAAGTAGAGATTTTTACCGTCCAGAAAAGTTCTATTTATCCTGTATATTCAAATAATTACCCGGTCATTTCTTCCGGTTTCAGGCCAGCCGAATCCACTGGAATCCGTACCTGCTGTTGGTAGACATATTGGTACGTTTTTGGTACCAACACCCATCTGAATTGCTTGAAAACAAAAGATTATATCAACACTACCCATTCGTTGCTCTTTTGGGAAGTGGCGAGCAGGCTTTTTGGTATAAATTCAATATAATAATCTGTATTTATTGAATTTATATGCAATATGTTGGTACAATTTATGATTTGGCAGGAATTTCTTGCCTCTGGAGGCAGCCATGAAACTCACAGATACCTTTGTAAAACGCAAGCAGGGCAACGATAAAGTGCAGAAGCACTCAGACGGGGGCGGGCTGTTTTTATACATCACTCCTACAGGAAAAAAGTCCTGGCGTTTGGCGTATCGCTTTATGGGTAAGCAAAAGTTGCTTGTCATCGGTCCGTACCCGGCCATTAGCCTGAAAGAAGCGCGGGAGCGCAGAGACGCGGCCAAAAAGCTGCTGGTGGACAACATCGATCCCAGTGTCGCCAAACAGACTGCAAAGGCGGCAGCGGCAAGCGCGGCCAGGGATTATTTTGAAGCTATTGCCCTGGAATGGCTGGAGCGCAATGAAACCAAGTGGTCGAAGGCGTATAAAGAGAACATCCTTGACCGTATGAAGCGTGATATTTTCGGCCAGTTGGGAAAGCGCCCCATCAAGACCATCACCGCGCCAGAACTTCTGGCTGTGTTGCGAAAAGTCGAGAGCCGGGGAGCCGTCGAAACCGCCCACAGAGGCCTCAGTGATTGCGGGCGTATTTTCCGTTACGCCATTGCCACAGGGCGGGCGGAGCGGGACGTGGCGGCTGACTTGCGCGGCGCGTTGACCAGTACGCAGGAAACTCATTTTGCCACCATGAACGACCCCAAAGATATCGGCAAGCTCTTGCGTCAAATTGATGCCTATAACGGGCTGGTTCCAGTGCGCTATGTGCTCAAGCTGATACCGTATTTCTTTGTGCGCTCCAGTGAGCTGGCGAAAGCGGAATGGGCGGAGTTTGACCTGGACAAGGCAGAATGGCGTATTCCCGCAGAAAGAATGAAAATGCGGCAACTGCATATCGTTCCTATCGCCCGTCAGCCTCTGGCGATACTGTGGGAACTGCACGCCTTTTCCGGGCAGGGGCGCTATCTTTTTCCAGGAAAGGGCAGATTGTCCCCAACCGTGGACGGCAAAAGCCTGATTTGGGCCTTGCGGCGAAAAATGGGATACTCCAAAGATATGATGAGCATTCACGGCTTCCGCGCTATGGCGTCCACCTATTTGAATGAGCAAGGATACAACCGGGACTGGATCGAGCGCCAGCTTGCCCACGGCGAGCGCAACAGCATCCGCGCCGCATACAATTACGCCGAATACCTGCCGGAACGCCGGAAGATGATGCAGGCATATGCCGACTACCTCACCACTCTGAAAGAGCAGGAATAAACGACTGTACTAATTATTTTGTTGCACCTCTGGACACGGAAGGATTCATGTTTATAGTCTAACCCAGAAAGCCACGAGCTTCTTTTGCAGCAAGCCTAAGAGCTTCTTTGTACCACAGTGTCCAAGGAAGCTTTTTTTTGTCTTGTAACCTAGTAAAAGGAGTTTTTTGCATGTTCACCACGATCCCCACAACCGGCTTTCTCCGTCTTCCTCAAATTCTCGCCATCTTCCCCATCAGCAAAAGTGCATGGTGGGAAGGCTGCAAAACAGGCCGCTTTCCCAAGCCCGTCAAATTAGGCCCGCGCACAACAGTATGGAAGGCCGAAGACATTGCGGCCCTGGTCGCCCGTCTGGGCAATCAGGAATAGCGAGGCGCCGCTATGCCAAGCATCAATCCCGCCAATCTGAAGCAAAAAAACATGGGTTACGCGCAGTTTCTTGCCGTGCGCGATGAACTGCCCGCCTTGCTGGCAAAGGGCTACACTCGGCGGACACTGTATAATGAACTCCATGAAAAAGGCGTTTTCACCTGCTCATACCGCCGCTTTTGCGAGTACATGAGCCGACTTCCAGCACACGAACAGCCCCAAGAACCGGACAAAACACCTGACAGGCCCACAGTGATGCCGCAAAAGCCAACCATGCCAGCCGCCGCGCCGCCAACTTTTACGACACCGCCCAAGCCGGTAACACCGCCAGCCACGATGCTGGAAACGCCGCCAGCGCCTGCCGCTGCTCCGCAGACTACACCAGACCAGACGGCCCAAGGCGGTTTTAAGCATACCGCCGTTGACCTCAACGATTTAATTTAAGGAGAACGATTATGGCTACCATTCACATCGTCGTACAAAGCAAAAGTGTCGGCAAAACCATCGTCGCCTCGCTGCTTACGCAATGCCTGCGTGATGAATGCGGCAAAAGCGTGCTCTGTCTGGACACGGACGAAATCTGTTTTTCGCTCTCTAACTACAAAGAACTGCAAGCCGTGCAGGTGCCGGTAAGTGGCCTTGCGGCATATTGCCGCACATTGCCGCAAGACAGCGCTCATGTGGTCATAGATACCAGCACCGCCAGTTTCATGCCCTTCTGCTCACTGCTGCAATCCGTGCTGCTCCAGCAATTGGAGGACGCTGGACACATTGTACGCATGCACACCGTTGTCGCTGGAGGCCCGGACGCTCTTCCTACCTTCAACGGTTTCCGCTCGTTGGTGTCCAATTTCCGGGCAATGCAGTTTACTGTATGGCCTAACCCGTATTACGGCCCCTTGGTTTTGGAGGACGTACCCTTTGAAGAGAGCCGAGTATATCGAGAACACAACACGCAGATTCATGCCCTGGTGCGTTTGCCTGATCGTAGACAGCTTGCCCAGGAAGATTTCCAAGACATGCTCACCCGGCACATCACGTTTAAGGAGGCTTTGCAGGAAGGAGCAGGCTCGTCAATCGCCCAAAAAATCCGCCTCAAAAACCTCTGGCAGCACATGATTGAGCAGGTAAATTGCGCGGCATTGTGCGGCTAAGAGCGGTTAAGCGCGAGTGATTTAGGAGGCAGGATAGGCAAGGTACATGTACCTTGCTTCCTGCCCTCCGGGGGTAAAGAGGCTTTTTCGCAGCTATCGCTGCTCAACGCCAAAGGCAAAGGAGGGCCAAAAATGCCATCAAAAAGACCTCGCATAACCGTGTACCTCACCCCGGAAGAGCACACGCAGATTTCAGAGTATGCGACCAGGGCGGGACTATCGCTCTCGACTTTCGCCAAGCGCGTTTGCACCGGCGCGGCTGTGCCGACCTTGGAGCATCGGCAGGCCGTGCGGGACATCCTCAAGGCCAGCGCCGACCTTGGCAGGCTTGGCGGTCTGCTCAAGCTGGCTCTCTCTGAAAAAGGCGAAGGCGGCGACAAGCTCGCCCTGCAACGTCTGTTGCGGGAGATTGAAGCCGGGCAACTCCAGTTGAAAAATGCCGCTCGGAACATCCGATGATAAGCAAGCACGTTCATTGCCACCCAGAACATGACAACTATGACCGCCTTGCGAATTACATAGCGGACGCAAACCACAAAGGGGAAAAATGTCTGGCGAGCTGGTGCGCCGGATGCTGGTCAGAAGACGACTACGCTACCGGCATTCTGGAAGTGGAAGCCGTGCAAGACCTGAACACCCGCAGCACCAAAGAAAAGACCTATCACTTGCTCGTGAGCTTCCGGCCAGAGGACGAAGCCAAGCTCACGCCGGAAGCATTCAAAGCCATTGAGGAACGCTTTGCTGCTGTGCTCGGATATTCCGAGCATCAGCGGCATTGCGGCATTCACAAGAACACCAATAACATTCACATGCACATAGCCTATAACATGATCCACCCTGAACGCCTCACCCGGCATGAGCCGTTCCGAGATTACAAAAAACAGGAAAAGCTGTGCCGGGAATTGGAGCAGGAGTACGGGCTTGTCGTGGATAATGGCCGGGAACAGGCCAGAGAAGACCGCCTGAGCCACAAAGCCGCCACCATTGAGGCACAGACAGGCCAAGAGTCTTTTGAGTCCTACGCCAAGCGCCACAAAGCTGAAATTCTGAAAACCTTGGAACAGGCCCAGGACTGGCAAGCCTTGCACGAAGGGCTGAAAGCCTTTGGCCTTGGCGTAAAACCTCACACCAACGGCCTTGTAATCCACGACTTGCACGGGAAGCAGGCTAACCACGCACTCAAAGCCAGCGCCGTAGACCGGTCTTTGTCCGCCAAGCGTTTGCAAGACCGTTTCGGAGAGTACCGGCCCTACCGGAGCTTGCGCCAAGTTCAGGAAGTTTCCCGCTATCAGGCCGCGCCGTTGCACCGTTCCCCGGAGCGCGGGCAACTCAGCGCCAAGTACAAAATAGGTATCGAAACCCGGAAAACCAGGTTGGAAGTCATCAAAACGCAGGAAGACAAGCAGCTTGCCGCCATCCGCCAGCAATGGGCAGAAAAGCGCAAAGAAATCGGACATATGAACATAGCCAAGCGCAACCGTCAGAACTTGCTTGCCCTGACTAAAAAACGCGAAGCCGAAGCCCTGGCAAAGACGCGGCTTGAGTTTGCGCCACAGCGCGAAGTAGTGCGCCAAGAAGTGCCGTTCACATCCTGGAGCGGTTTTTTACGGCAGGAGGCCGAGAGCGGCAACGAAACCGCCCTGGCCGTCCTGCGTTCCATTCAGGGAACCGCTGAAGTGGAAAGAGCGATATCGGCCACACCACAAAAGGACTGGTCACAGCATGGCAAAGAGCAGTTTCAAGTCTGGAGGAATGAAGCCAAAGTCGACCACGCGGCCAAAGAACGGGAGGTTCTGGAAAATACCGACCTCAGCAGCAAGGGCAAAACCCGTCTTCTGGCCGTACTGCGCATGGAACAACTTGCCGAAGAGGAGCGGCAACAAGGGCAGCAGTGGCAAACCCAGGTGCGGGTTGACGGGCAAACTCCGGCGCTCATCTCCGGGTTCCGTTATACCATCGACCATCGTGGCATAGTGATTTTTACCTTGCCCGGTGGCGGCATGATCAGAGACAGTGGCAAAGAACTTTTCTTTACAGCACGAGACAAGGCGGCGGAAGCTGTGGCCTTGCGCTATGCACAAAAAAAATGGGGCAAGGACGTTCGGCTGGAGGGCAACAAGATTTTTACCTACGTAGGGCAAGAAAAGGCATTGAGACAATACATTGGCGTGGAGCGATAAATGCCCCTTCTCATTCTATCCACAGCTAGTGTACTTCGTCAGTCAGCCTTTTGGCTTCTTCTAGCAATGAGGTAAATTCTTCACGCGTCACCTGTTTGAGTCGTGTAAGCCCCACACGGTCTGCCATAGCCCCAGGTAAGTCGAAGCTGGCTCTATTCTTTTTATAAACATCAATGGCTAGGCCAAGCTTCTCGGAGTGAGGGACATACTGCCAACTACGTTCTTCTCCATCTACAGCCAGCCCTCTAAATTGTGTAACTTCAAGAGGCGGCATGTTTTTAGGCCAGACGACTATTGCCCCATCGGGAGTTTTTGTTGTCTGCCTCACTCTGGAAATGGCAGCCAAAGTTTGCTGAACGATTAAAGGCCCTGTGCGCTGAAAACCGTGAGCACGCGCAATAATCTTACTGAGATGCTTGAGTGTAATAGGAGCTAATCGATCGATGTATTCAATAGCAACTGGCTGCAATACAGAAATGTACTCTGTCTCATAGAATCGCTCAGGGTCAAGATGTGTGCCGGAGGAATGGTGGGTTGGTAAAGTTGTCACAGTCAGCAATTTGCGCGGTTCTTTATGAACAGAACTAGGTGTGCCTTGCGATGGCGCTGCTGTATGATTACTATCAATTTTGCATTTTTCTAATTTTGTCAAATACTCGATGCGTACCTTGCGTATCGTATTCCCTGTGACCAACTCAATTTCTTCACCCACTTCGGCATCAAGTAGAGACCTTCCCAGTGGTGTGTCTATGTGAATGATGCCTTGTGTCGGCTCATTCCGCGTAGCGCTAAGTGTAACCTCGCGCATAGTTTGTTCACCGTTTACATATTTTATTCTAACCGTATCACCGATTTCAACAATATTACTATATTGGTGTATAGGCTCGACAATTGGCGTTCTGTGGGCTTTATGGATATCCAATAGTCTAGAATCAGGCTTGGCGAGAAGCTCAACAGCCACAACGTTCTTTCGCTCTAACGAAGGAACAGGAGGCATACTGGTTTTCAATCCAGTCCCGATGTTTGCCGTAGTTGGCCCGCTTTGTAACTTATCAGCGAGTGGAGCATGTGAACGCTGCGCGGCTTCAGCTTCCGATCTAGGGAAGATCCCCCTCTCTTTCAGCATAGGCCAAACCTTTTGAAGAGCTACGTCCTTATTGGCGTAAAAAGCTGATTCTCTCACGCGGAAAAATTCCCAACCGCATCGTTCAAGTTGTCGCTGGCGCAGCATGTCATCTTCGTAGCGATCGGGTCCGTGCCATTGATCGCCATCGCACTCAACAGCTAATCGTGCTTGGCCACCCTCAATCACAAGATCTATCCGTTTTCCCGCAACTTCATATTGAGGCAATACGGTAAAATCTTTACGGAGCAATTCCAGAGCAACATCGACCTCAAACCAGCTATCAAATGGTAGCGGGGGTTTAATAACACGCCGGTTGCCTTGGCAAGCCTGTCGCTCAAGGTCATTTCGATCAATACCTGCGATCTGCTGCGGTTTTGTGCCTTCAAAAAAATCGAGTAATTTCCTCCTGAGACAGGATGTGCTGAGATCGTCGGATGTAACAGAATGAAAGAGAATCATCTTGTCACGCGCGCGGCTGGCTGCCACGTTGAAGCGTCGTTCATCAGCCGCCTTCGTAAGAGAGCCGATGTTTGCGTTGCTGGCAGCAACCAATGACAAAAAGATGATATCGCGTTCATCGCCCTGAAAGCTATAAGGATTACCACATACTAAATGTCTTCGCTCAATTTCTTCCGCGCCCAGCAGATCAAGTAGTTGACTCTCTATCAAAGAAGCTTGCGCCTCTCCTTGAAGAACGATCACACCAAATGATTTGTCGTCATACCGACTATCACTGCATAGTTCAGCTATTTTTGCGACGACAGCATCGGCTTCTGGGCGATTAATCACCCTGTTGTTAGTACCCTCACGGTATCCTTCGCGCACAAAGGTATGCTCAAGAGGGATTAATCGATTCGGACCATACTGCCGCAGAGGAATCAGTGGCGTATTAGAGTAACAAAGATCGTTGCTGAATCGAATGATCTCCGGCATGCAGCGAAAGTGTTCGCGTAATGTAATGCGCTTAGTTCCATAGCGCAGCTTGCCGTGGTCGAACAAACTGCTTTCTATATCAAAGGACGATTTGAAGTTAAAATCGTAGAGGAATTCTTGCATCAATCGCTGTACCGCACCACGATCTAAACCAACGGCATCAGGACTAATCTGCTTATCGTCACCAACGATTACTATCTTTTTGCCCAAATAAAACAATGGAAGAGCTTCAAGTCCACATTGAGAGGCTTCATCGATGATTATGACATCAAATATTCCCGGTGCGGGGGTCACTGTATCCCAGACCCGGTGGAGCGGCATAACCCAAGCCGGGACGGCTTCACGGCATTCATTAAGGTGGCCTTGAGCCTCACGACGGTGACGGGGGGCATGCTTTCCAGTACCTTTACCAAGTCGCCGCATGGATTGTTGCCATGCCTCCATGTGGCGACGATGTTTCTCCTCAAGACGTGAGAAGCAGAAGGACCATGCGTGAATGGCGGCAAGTCTAGCAATAATGTCGTTTAGTTCATCTTCAATTTGTTTTGCACGCTTTTCGAGTGCTGGGGAATCTTCCTTCCGAATATAATCTTCGACCCAATATCGGGCTTGTGCCCAATGCCATGCATCATCAATGCGCTGTAATCTTTCTTCCCAATGCGCTTCATTATAGGTTTCCTCTAAGCTGGAAGTGAGGTTTGGAAGTTTGCTGCGCAATTCTGAAAGATAGCTATCAACTTTTTTTAGACGTAGGTGTTCATTTTTTAGATCAATAATTTTGCTTTCCGCAATCGCAAAGGCATCAACATTACGGTTGCGAATAGCGCCAAGAAGTTCGCTCATGAACGGATGTACGTTGCCTCTTGCAACCATAAAAGAAACCGGCTCATCAATGCGCTGGATTTCTTCATCAATAAGATGCCTGCGAAAGCGAGCCAGCGCGAGTTGGCAAGAGGCTGTTATTTTTTGAACTTGATATACATCTGTCCAGACTGGTTCATTGAGAACCGGGCATTCCCGTATGGCTGCGCGGCACTTATTAACAAGCCCTTGAAGTGATAATATACTTTCAAGCGCAGTGCGTAAGGATCTAAAAACTGTCAGCTGCAGAGCATACGGACCTTGGACTTTCTCCACCCGTCCTACCCAGAAATTCCATGCTTTTTCACATGCGATACGGACACGTAGAGCACAAGCAAGTGTCTCAAAATGTTCAGTACTGGAGCACAAATGCCCATTTATAAAAACTGTATTTACGATATATAAATGATCTTTTACTATTTTAGGTCTAAATATTCCCCATCCTAGTTTCCCACCTAGCTTCATATGCTCTTTTAATTTCCAAGTATCTCCAAATAGAGTGTTTATGTCATAATTTTCAGGAAATTGTATTGTTGTATCATCAGCGGTTGAAATTGATCCCTCTATTGATTTAATTGTATCTATTGTTACCCGAATGATCTCATTCCATATATCTGTATTCCCGAATATCGCATCTTGTATGGCATCATTTGCCCATACATATTGCATAGAAGACAGCCTTCTATATGTTTCCATAAAATCATAAAGCGCATTATGAATCTTCTCGACTGTGGCTGAAGAGGATTTTGATAGTATATCAGCGATCCGCTCATCAGCACCGACTAATAAGCGTTGATCTTCCGCAATGGCGCTTCTCTCCTCTTTCACCAAACTGGCAAAGTCTTCACATCTCGGCACTGCGTCCAGAAATGCGAGGGCCAATTCTTTGCGTTTTTCTGGTGTGAAGTGACGCATTTCATCGAGAATAATCCTACATAAGTTGGATTTATCAACTTCAGGATTCATATCTAATGTGATTACATCAGTAAACCAACCAAAAATATTTCGATCTTGATTGACTGACTCTGCAATTCTCGCTGCTGTTCCTCGATAAATGCTACCTGAAATAGATTTATCATGTGTTTCAGACTCTCTAATATCGCGAAGTCTTCTATCAACTTTAGATTTTTCTTCTCTTAGTGTATTTATATTATTCTCAAGATCCGTACGTTCTATTCTTTTGAATGACTCGTTCCATTCATCATGCTTAGAAAGAATTCCTTCAACGCTCGATTCAAGAGAATGCCGTTCTTCAAGTCCGCTACCAAGTAAATTTATACAAAGAGGACGTAATTCGTGTGGAACAAGTCCTTCAAGAACTTTCAGTGCACGCGGCGTTTTTGCGGTAATCAGCGTGCGCTGTCCAGTTGCAAGCAAATGACTGATCAAATTTGCAATAGTATGAGATTTTCCAGTTCCTGGAGGCCCCTGCACAAGGATACCGCTAGCAGTTTGCAGTGTATTGACTATTTTGCGTTGTTCTGCATTTGAGGGCTTTGGAAAGAAAATTTCTCCGTCAAAGGTGATGTTATGAACATCTGGAGTATTATTTGAATTGTGATCATCTTTTGTGCCGATTTCAGCAAGGTCAGCGAACTCTCCGGGAATAAGCTCACCATTTTCAATCTGGTCTTTAATTTTCTTTAAAGCTTCAGTAAGGCCTTTGGCAGAGCGCTTCCGCAGAATCAGGGCTGGAGCATATTCAACAATTGGCTTTGTTGAAGCTGAAGCGGCCCTCTTTTCCGAGGCGTCATAATAGGAGCCTTCTGGGCTGATTGAATGCACCAAGGCCTGAAGCACCCCATCAACGCATCCTCTCTCCCACGGTTCGTCTTCAGCCTTGGACAATAAATTTTTCGCGGTTTCTTCGGCATGTGCCGGTTGTTCCTCAATATCCAACATATCAAGTTCTGGCCGCAATCTCACGCCTTCTGTATGAGGGCGCACGGTGAATCTGCCCAAACGGGCTTCAAAGTCCAGGATGGCGTCCGCTACAATTAAGTGGCGGCGAACACGTTGTCCCGTGGGTGTCTGCCAAGTCAACAAACCCAACCCGAGCACAAGTTCATATTCCTCACCAAGGCGAAGTTGCTCTTGGTGAATGGCAAAAAGAGCAGAATATACTTTGTGGACCTTTTCCCAAGAGTTATGCTTTTCTACCCAAGGAATCCACATATTTTCAATATAATTAGCCCATACCCGTTGAATGTCTGGATTATTTTCGAGATATTCAATTTGTTGAAGGGGTTCGGCCGGTTCTGCTTCTTCGTGCCCGCTTAAATCTTGGTGTTGTTTAATGATTTGAAGGCGAAGATTAGGTAACTCGTTCTTATCGCGAAGCAAAGATAGTTCAACCCAGTCCTTGCATTGAGCAGGAATAGCAGGCAATTCTGGCTCACGCCAATATAATACATCCAGCCATTCGTCTGATTCATGATCTTCGTCTCGTCCCCACGCCTGGGTGAAGCACCCGCGTTCGTGTGGGACATCTGCAAGCCAAAAAATATTTGTATATTCACTAATATCGCGAACTAACTTTGCCCGAATCGTTGCGATACGGGTCAAATACTCAACAAGGCGGATGCCTTTTTCGATGCCGCGCTGTGGTGATGTAATCATGCTGATTTCTCACGACTGATCAATATAATTTTTTTATATCTGGCGAAAATATTAGAATAAACACTTCCACCGACCTGCCTTATCTCCATTTTAGCTATACTCTAAAAATATATACCGCATTCTGCAGTATATATTTCTTCTAATCTTTCGCGTACTAGTGATTTTCTTTAATTTATACAATGCATTGACCTTTTTAGATTTTTTCCAAAAGTCAAAAAATAATTTTGCAACGCATATTGCTTGTCTATACAGGCATTTATATAAAATGACAAGGTTCAGAGGAAGTAATTACCCGTGAGTCTGGGAAGGGGCTACTTTTCTGCGGTGTAGTTCGGCCACTAAATCGCGGACAGGAAAACACCGCAAGACCTTGCGGACAATCTCAGCGTCAACGGCACGCACTGGTGGGAAAGTCTCGTAAAGACAATTGATGTCTTCGGGGGCTTCGCTTGGAGTAAGAAACTTCACGCCAGTACCGTTTTTGAGCCAACATGGATTTACGCCGCGCAAGTCCAAGAGCTTGACCAGCCAATCCGAAGGGATTGTCCCACGCCTCTTAGCATCAGAGACAGACGACTGGGCGATGTCCAGTACATTGGCTAATTCAACTTGCGTCCGGCAGCCCGCAACCTCATAAATGCGAGCCAACTGCGCTTCAAATTTGTTTTGCTGAGATTCACTTTCACAAGGAATGAAGGGATTATCGGGCATATCCAACTCTCCGGTGTTGCCATATTGGCAATCACCCGGATGAGCAATTGCCGGGAGCTGATAACCGCACGTAGACGGCGGACTGATTCCCTCTCGCAAGGTATTATATTCGTCCACTCCCGACAGGGTACGCACAGAGACAGTCGTGCCTGCCGGAAGGCAAGCACAACTCCGCGTGTGTCGGCAGCGGGCCGCTACGTGAAAGGTGTTATCAGCACCTTTTTGGAATATCTCTCAAAACGCCAAAAAATACAACTACAACAAAAACCCCCATGCAGTCCGCTGACCGCGTGGGGGGTTTTACCGTCCGTCAAAGTCCAGCCATACCCTGAGAAATTGTTGGTACGGTAGTTGGTAAAATATTTTTATAAATATTTTTTATTCATTAAATTTAGCATATTATTTTAAATACGACAAGAGGACAGGACAAAGGAAGTGTACCTACCTTTTTAAGGTAGTTCCCTTCCAGTCCTGCCCTGCGGGGCCACTGATCCCTTATTCGCCTTTGGCTCAACGCTCTTTCAAGAGGAGAAACTCCATGAAAAAAACGGTAGCGGCAATCTTGTTTCTTCTGTTTCTGCACACTTCACATGCCTTGGCCAATGAACCTCCGGCAGCCTTGGTGCAGGCCATTGCTCGGCATGAATCCGGGCTGAACCCTTTGGCCATAAATGTGGCGGGAAAAAGCTATGCCCCTTCCAGCAAGGAAGAGGCTACCCGGATTATTCAGGCCGCCATGCAGGCAGGCTTGTCCTTTGATGTTGGCAAGATGCAGATAAACCGCTGGTGGATTGAGCGTTTTTCCCTTGATCCTGTTTCTCTGCTTGACCCGGCAATCAATGAGGCCTGGGGCAAACGTATTCTGGCAGCGGAAATAGCAAGGCACGGCCTGAACTGGCAGGCCATTGGCAAATACCATTCCCCAGACCCGGAGCGAGGCAGGCAATATGCCTGGCTCGTGTACAAACATTACGCAGGCCAAGGAGCCTCCAAGCAACCTACGGAGACCCCTCATGCCCAGCAAAAAGATAATTCTCAGAACGTACCTGACCCCGGAGGAATACGAGCAAATCAGAGCCTCAGCCAACAAGTCGGGGCTATCCCTTTCCACCTTCAGCAAAAGAGTGTGCCTTGGGTATTTCGTCCCAAGTCTGGAACATCAGGCCGCGCGAATTGAGTTGCGCAGGTTGAAAGGTGACTTGGGCAGGCTTGGCGGTTTGGTGAAGCAGGCCCTGGCCAATGGAGCCGACAGGCAAACGGTTCACCGTCTTTTACAGGAGCTGGACGCCCGGCAGCGGGAAGTGCAAAAAGCGGTGGCACTCATACGATGATAAGCAAAAAAGTGGGCATTGCCCCGCAAAATGATAACTATGCCAAGTTGGCAGCCTACATTTCCGATGCCGGGCCAAGGGGCGAAAAAAATCTCATGTATTGGAGTGCAGGCTGCCTGGGTGATGATGATTACCAGAATGGCATTGCCGAGGTGCTGGACGTGCAGGCCCTGAACCGCCGCACCAAACAGTGTAAAACATACCACCTTGTCATCAGCTTTCGCCCGGAAGATGAAGCTACACTCACCCCGGAACTTTTCATGACCATTGAAAGGCGTTTTGCCGCTGCCTTGGGTTATGAGGAACACCAGCGCCATTGTGGAGTGCATAAAAATACAGGCAACCTACATATGCACATTGCCTACAACATGTTCTCTATAGAGTTATCCCACGGTGTCCGGGCATGTGCGAAATACACGTTATTTCAAACAATTATCAACACGATACAAGTAAGACAATCCACTAAAGACCATTGATGAACTCCATAAATGGGGGTCAATCAGGGGTATTGAAGAAATTTTTAGGGGGTTGATCTTGAGGAGGGCTAACTCTATGGCACGACTGGTAAAACCGCTGACGGCCACTCAGGTGCAGAACACGAAACCAAAAGAATCCATGTATAAACTCTTTGACGGCGGTGGCTTATTCTTACAGGTTACTCCGGCGGGTGGCAAGCACTGGAAGCTGAAATACCGCAGGGATGACGGCAAGGAAGGCCTGTTGTCCTTTGGGGCGTACCCTGATGTCTCCCTGGAGCAGGCCCGGAAAAAGCGAGATGAGGCTCGTACGCAGAAAGCGGCGGGCATTGACCCTGCCGAAGCCAAGCGCCGTGAAAAGCTGGAGCGGACGGACAGGGCCAAGAATACCTTTGAAGCTGTCGCCCTTGAGTGGATGGAAGTTCACGGATCAAAGGTGGCAGAAAAATCTCTGCAAAGCTACCAGCGCGTATTGGAGCGGTATGCTTTTCCGCTGTTGGGCAAAATGCCTGTGAACAGTTTGCGCTCTCCTGATTTTCTCGAAGTTTTGCGCTGCGTCGAGGCTACGGGCCACTTGGTCTCCATGAAATTTCTCTACACGGCATGCAGTTTGATTATGCGCTTTGCTGCCGCAACAGGCCGGGCGGATTTTGACCCCTTGCCTGCCTTGCGGGGAAGTTTGAAGAGGCACAAGCCCAAGCATTTTGCAGCCATAACCGAACCAGAGGAAGTCGGGCGGATTTTACGGGTTCTGTGGCAGTATCGTGGAACCTATGTAATAACCGCTGCCTTGAAAATTTCACTATACATATTTGTGCGCCCCGGTGAATTGCGTAAAGCGAAGTGGGAGGAGATAGACTTTGACGCCTGCGAGTGGCGTTATCATGTGACTAAAACAAATATCCCGCACATCGTTCCCCTTGCGCCGCAAGTCATGTCGATACTGAAAGAACTGCACCCCCTTACCTGCCATAAGGAGTACGTATTCCCCAGCTTACGGGAAGCGCGTAAGCCCATGAGCCATAGCGCGATTGTTTGCGCGCTCCGTGGCGCGGGTATCGGTGCTGAGGAACTGACTGCGCACGGATTTCGGGCCGTAGCCCGCACCCTGCTTGATGAAGTTCTCGGCGAGCGGTACGACCTCATAGAACACCAGTTGGCGCACACAGTGCGCGACCCTAACGGACGGGCCTACAACCGTACCCAGCATCTGCCAGAACGCCACCGCATGATGCGCCGCTGGGCTACATACCTTGATATCCTTCGGGCAGGTAAGGACGAGATACCGCCTTTTGAAGTTGGAACTTAGTGACAGAGGCAAGGCTGTTCGGTTTTCTATGGATGTGGCGTCCAACAAAATCCCCAGTGTAGTCTTCCGGCTACACTGGGGATTTTGTTGGTGATTGTATTTTGGGATGTTTTGAGGCATATTCCCCATAGGTGCTGATAACACCTTTATCCAGAGGCGGACCCGCCGCCGACACATGCGGAAGCCGCGCTTGCCTTTTGGCAGGCGTTGCTTGTCTCTACGCGTATGGTGTCGGGAGTGGGTGAATACAATACCTCGCTTGCGGGGAAATAAGCCCGCCGTCCTCTGGCGGTTATCAGCTCCCGGCAATTTGCTCTTTTTTGTGGTGTTTTCGAGCAGTTGCCAACCAGCAACGCCGGAGGGCCACCATGACCGAAGCACCCGCCGCATACGGAAATATTCTCCCTACTAGCCAGCCAGATACCAACACACCTTTGGAGCGTGTTTTTGCCGCTGCTGGATGCCGTACCCAGGCGGAACTCGCCGCCTTTTTGGGTATCCGGCAATCCTCCATATCCGATGCCAAGAAACGCGACTCTATCCCCGCTGAATGGCTCCTTAAATTACTACGCATGAAGCAAATCAACCCTGAGTGGATACTGTCCGGCGTTGAAGCAAAATATCTTGGGGTAGTAAATGCCGCTCCAAGCATGCCGCATGTGGTCAAGGTAGTGGAAGTCAAACCGCCTGCGGCCTGCTCCAGCCAAGAGCTTTTTACCGAACTGGTGAGAAGGGCCATGCAGCCTTTGGACTCTGAAACTGTACAAAGAGAAGTTGCGAAAACTTGGCAAACAATATCCACCTTGGATATAGGTAAAAAAAATAGCAGATAATGAAGCTTGCTGGTTGATAAAAATTTGATACCCAAGTCACATAGTCGGTGTATTTTATACATTTCACTACGGTAGTTTTTGTTTGCTCCTCCAAAAGCGCTGCGCCAACTGCCGCGTCATAGCTCTGGATCCTTTTTTAGTGTCTTTCCTAATTTTGCGAATAACAATTATTCCAATAATATTGCATGTCAGCCGCAGCATCATGAATCTGAATCCCAGTGTTGCTGTCTCAAACATAATCAACGGAATTTTTGTTGTTGCCCACGCGCCAATAAACAAACAAAACATTGAACAGGCTGGCTCCTTTTTTCAGGAGAACCCCGGCCATAGGAAAGGCCGCATACAGAGGCCCGGCAGCGGCGGAACCCAGAATGAAGGCCAGCAAGCCTCCGCGCATTCCAGAGCCGTTGCCCATGTATTTCATCATGGTTTCTCTGTCTATCCATACATCTAGCAGGCCAAGCAAAATAAAAATGGGCGGCAGGAAGGAAAGCATCTCCAAAGTATTTTCTTTGGTAATGGATAGGGCTGTACATCCTATGTCTGGAGCCAGCAGTGTCAAGGCGATGCTTGCACCAGAGAGAACCAGAAACATTCTGTAGCGTTTAAGTAGCGCACTCATAGAATATATCCCAACAAAAGAAAAGATGCAAGCACCGCGTAGGCAAGGCCCAAGGCATTACGCATAACCGCCAGACGCTTTCCAAAATAGGTTACCTCCAACGGCAGAGTAACTATTCCTACCATCATTAACGTGGTGAGGAACATGGCAATCTGCCCATACCCGGCACCAGCAGCCAGCAATGATGCAGCCAGAGGAAACGCGATGAAACCGGGAATTAAGGTAATGGACCCAATTACAGCGGCTATGGCCATACCCACCATTCCGGATTCTTTGCCAAGCAGTTTTGATATGGTCTCTTCATCCAAAACGGCAAGGATAAAGCCGATAAGCAGTAAGATAGCCAAAAATTGGGGTAGAATATTCTCAAAAGACTTCCAGGCTTTTTTGAGAGCAAGGATTGTTTTTTCTCTGCTTTTCACAAACGAAACGCCGAACAGTGCGGCTGTTCCGGCATACAATACAAATGCTGTCATACCTATGTTCCGGCAAATTGAATCTATATGTTTGTATGCGGAAGACACGCCCCAGTGCGGCTTCCGCATACAAACAGCAAAAACGCTTAATGTCCGCCGCACTTTCCGTGGTGTGCATGCTGGTTGCAGACAGAACCCGTCGAGGCCAACTTACCTTGCGCATAGGCACGCGCGGCTTCGGATGCATCTCCTGAAGCCCCTACGACCACCGCGATTTTCTTTTCATTGAAAATGTCGATGGCTCCGCCACCCATGCCGCCGGAAATAATGACAGTGACACCTTTTTCGTGCAGAAAGTTGGGCAAAAAACCGGGTTTGTGACCGGGGTTGGGGATTCGTTCTTCTTTAACAATCTGACCGTTGTCGGCGTCAAAAATGGCAAAGGCTTCACAATGTCCGAAGTGTCCGGCAACGTCTTTGCCGTCTGAGGCAACCGCTATTTTCATCATCTGAGTGTCTCCCGCTTGCTAAGCAAGCTCATTGTAGTGTTAAAAAGTAAGTGGACGGCTTTGCCAGCGGGGCAATCTACATCAATAATGCTTTGCCCGCTGTTGACCGTTTTGACCACCTGAGAATCAAAGGGAATTTTTCCAATAAACGGGATGCTGTTTTCCTTGCAAAAGACTTCTATTGCTTGCGTATTCGCTTCACTCATATCGTGTTTGTTGACGCAGACAGCCATGCCTACGCCGAACTTGCCCGCTGTTTTAACAATGCGTTCCATATCGCTGATGCCCGATAATGATGGCTCTGCGACGATGAGAACCATGTCTACTCCGTTTAGCGAAGCAATAACCGGGCAACCTATACCGGGGGAGCCGTCAATAATGGCAAGGGGTGTTGCAGGCAGCGCATTCTCCCGCATACGCTTTTTTACTTCTGTGACCAGCATGCCGGAATTGCCTTTTCCCATTTTCAGTTTGGCGGTAGAAAATGTGGACTTTTCATCCGAATACAGCATCATTTCTCCGGCAGGGTCAGGAACAAGGCTGACCGCTTTTTGCGGGCATACAGCCTCGCAGACGCCGCAACCTTCACAAGCGGGTGTATCAATCGTATAGCCGCCGTCTTTATGGACTATTGCCCCAAAGCGGCAATGGCGCAGGCATTGGCCACACTGAACGCACTTGCCTTGGTCGATGTAGGCAATGTCCAATCCATAAAAAGGCGTTTGTTTTGACGGAACGCCTTTATTCAGAGCAAAATGCAGATTGGGCGCGTCCACATCACAATCGGCACAGGCTTTGGCCTGGGCCAGTTTGATGAACGCAGCGGCAACAGTCGTCTTGCCTGTGCCGCCTTTTCCACTGAGGATAAGCAGTTGTTTCATGCCGATCCTCCTTGCTGCCTGATGTCTTCCAACAGGCCTAAAAAGATAGCCCGGTATTTTTCCGACTCCTTGACTGCAATTTTGGCTTCGGCATTCAGAGCAGCCAAGTCCTGGGCAAAAGGGATTGCCCCAAGAATAGGCACGCCATTTTCGCGGCAAAAGGTTTCAGACGGGTTTACGTCATCCGGTAGGCATTTGTTGAGCAGCACGGCATGCGGCTTTTGAAACAAGGTTACGAGTTCATGCACCATGCGCAAGTTATGTTCTCCAAATACAGTCGGTTCGGCCACGAGCAGGCAAAAGTCGGCGTCTTTTATGCTTTCCATGACAACGCAGGCGCTTCCGGGCGGGCAGTCAATAATGACCGTTTCTTCAGGGGCAGACGCAAGGTTATCCAAAGCGGCCTTGATGACCGGAACCCCAGAGGCTTCTCCGGTATTGAGCATGCCGGTACATACCGTAACATCGCCCGATCGCCCTTGGCGGATTACCCCGATTGCTTTTGGTTCTTCCGTAATTGCTTTGGCTGGGCAAAGAAGAGCGCAGCCGCCGCAGGAATGGCAGATGTCGTCAAACACTTTTACTTTGTTGCCGATAAAGGCCAAAGCGTTGTACTTGCAGAAGGAAACACAGGTCCGGCAGCCAGTGCAAAGCGCTGTGTTTACAACCGGAACCGGAACGGAAACCGTTGCTTCGGCCACATTTTCCGGCTTAAAAAACAAATGTCCGTTAGGTTCTTCCACATCACAGTCCACATATAATGAACGGCCAGCCACGGCGGCTAAATTGACAGCGGTAAAGGTTTTGCCTGTTCCTCCCTTGCCGCTCAATACCGCTATTTTCATAGAGCTAGGCCCCATGCCCGTGGAACCCGGCATGAATTTCTTCAAGAACCGGCAACTTGCCTTCAGTAAACAGTGTAATGTTTACTGCCGCACTTCCATCATTCGACTTGTGCAGGGCAATATTGGCCGCTTGCAGCACATCGGCGGCGTTTTGGCCGCAACGGGGAGTCAACAACGCATCAGCCTTGCTGTCCACAAGTGCTTGCGCGGCTTTTATACCGGCTCCACCCTGTGCGGATGCGCCGGGATTATCAACGATCTCGCTTTGGCGGCTTTCGGTATTAAACAGCAAAAAATATGGGGCACGCCCAAAGGACGGGCATACCGCCGCGTTCATGTCTTTTGTTTCAACTGGAACTGCTACTAGCATTGGAATATCTCCTATATATTCTGATTGCCGGGGTTTTCGTTCCCTCCGTGTCTGTGTCTGCGGCATCCTCCTCCACCGCAACGGGAACCGCCTCCATCGCATAGTTTGAAATCGCCGCCGTCAATGAGCAGCACTTTGCCGTTAACCAGCGAATCGGCAATTTTATTCCTTGCCAGGGCATAAATGCTCTGGATTGTTGTTCTGGCCACATGCATTTTTTCGGCGCACTCTTCTTGAGTCATGCCTTCCAAATCGATCAGGCAAACTGTCTCATATTCGTCAACAGTCATGACAACCGGAGGCGCTGAAGAGCACTGCACACCTAGTGGACCGAAGCGGTTATTCTCCGGCAGGCAACAGATTTTTCTCCATTTTCTTGGTCTTGCCATGAACTCTTCACTTTCAATGAGGGTGCACGGTACGCACACCCTCAGCCTTGCTATAACTTTTCAAGCCGTGCGGTGACATCCGCAAGCTGTGCCTGCAAAAACTCTTTCTGCTCGGCAAGCTGTTCTTTTTGCGGCATATCCGGGGTACGCGTCATCAACATATTTCCATTTCCACAGCGGCCAAAGCCTCTGCCGCGTCCACGACAGAGTTGTCCGTTGTCGGAGACAACTCCATTAGAAGTCCCACCGCATAAGCCCATTCTCCTGCCGGTTTTTGCTCCCATCCCCAATGGACCTGTTCTATTTTGTCCAGGCATAAAAACCTCCTTGTATTTTTGACATATGTCAGTTACAAATTTCTTGGCATTGTTTTTGGCATATGTCAATAATGTTTTTTGAATAATTTTTTGCCAAGGTAAAAAGTTCTTTGGCATGAACTTACCGGGAGTAACGATGATGAAAGATGGATGTACACAAAGTTGCGGTACTTGCGCAGAAGAATGCGCGGACCGTAAGGAAGAACAAGCAGATTTTATGGCACGTCTTCACGCCATGAGCAGTGTGAAAAAGGTAATAGGCATTGTCAGTGGAAAGGGAGGAGTATGAGGCAAGATGGCTAAATCGGTAATTTGAGTGTTTCTTAACAAAAATCAGCAATGGTCTGAGTCTGAGCACTCAGACCATTGCTGATTTTGCCTACTATAACAAACTGCCGGGACCTTATATAAAGTCCAGCTGCATAGGCAGAGGTGATATAATCGTATTCCATTTTATAGAATATTATGATATGGTGAGGTATTACTACCATAAGGAGTCTAGTATGCAAACAAAAGCGACAAAAGCGTATCTTTATGGGGCCTTGGCTGGAGCTCTTGCGATTGCTTCCGTCTTGGTTACCACCTATTTTCTGGGTAAAGCCAGCTATCTTGGCACATCAACTACCTTCGTACGAGCGGCAGGTTTCATAGAGGAGTGGTTCTCTCCCGGCGTAACATCATCGCTTAGCTATTATATCAAAGAAAAAGTAGTTATGGACTGGCAGTTCATGCTAGTTATTGGCATTGGCCTTGGGGCATTTATATCTTCCATGTTGAACAAGGAATTTTCTTTGGAAACTGTCCCCCCTGTGTGGCGTGAGCGATTTGGCAGTTCCCCCATCAAACGTGCAGTATTCTCTTTTGGGGGTGGCGTTATTGCCATTTTTGGTGCCCGACTGGCGGATGGCTGCCCTAGCGGGCATGGCTTGAGCGGCTTGATGCAACTTGCTGTCAGTTCTTTCATTGCTTTGGGAATGTTCTTGATAGTTGGATTTCTTATGGCTCACGTTATCTATACAGGGAGAAAGCAATGAGTACCGCGCAAATATTAGGTTTAATCACAGGCACCGTGTTCGGTTTTATCCTACAGCGAGGAGGTGTGCTTCGAGTTGAAAATCAACTGAACATGCTCTTGTTGAAAGATATGACAGTAATGCGCTTTATGCTGTCGTCAATTATGGTCGGGATGGTGGGTATTATTGTTCTGGCACAGTTCGGCGTGATTACACTGAGCTACAAGCCCATGAATGTTGGCGCTATTCTTGTGGGTGGTGCGCTTTTTGGTGTGGGGTGGTCGGTTACAGGCCTTTGCCCTGGCACATCAATAGGCGCGCTTGGCGAGGGGAGGCTTCACGCGTTACCGGTTATTGCGGGAATGCTTGTAGGAGCAATGCTGTTCGCACATAGCTATGATTTTGTGAAAAACACAGTATTGTCATGGAAGAATTATGGTCCTATAGGATTACCGGAAGTGACTGGTATTCCAGCGTTTACTTTTGTTGTTGCATTTATCGTCTGTGGTATGTTGTTGCTTCGCTTTTTGGACAAGAAAGGTCTTTAAATTTTACATTGAAAAAGATTCATATACCTGTTCGGAAAGACAGCATACCCTGATTATTCTGTTTTTCAAAGTATGCTGTCTTTTTTCCTCTGTTTTGCTATGTTAGTATAGGCCATTTGCACAGCCCCAGAACTCATGTCATCTAACCGTGAAGCTACCGTGATATTTCTTTTTGTTTTGCAGAACGGTCAAGCTGACGTTCCGGCTGAAACGTGATACAGCCTATTTCCACGGAAAGACGTTTTCCCCATTTTTTGGCAGCATAAAACTCGGCAATTTCTTGGGCCTTGGAATCGTGTCCGGAATAGAAAATCTTCTTGCCTGTATCTCGTATGCTGCCGCCGCTCGGCAGAGTGAAAATGACAACACCTTTGCCATCTATGCGGCGTTTGATTTCGCCAAAAATTTGCCCTGCGGCGCGGGCTTCGGCGGCGACTTGCTCCATGCGCAGATATGCTTGTAATTGTTTCCTGCCGCTGGCGGAAATGTCTTGCCGTTCCTGTAGCTCCCGCTCCTTTTCAGCGTATTCAGCACGGATTTCGGCACGGGTTGTGGATGGCGCTGCCGTATAATCCAGACCATGCTTGCTCCAATCCTTTGCCGGAGAGCTTGGTGCTGGCTGCGCCTGTTCCAAAGCAGTTTCCGGTGCTACGGTATCCTTGCGGGAGCGCAGCACGGCCAGAGCTATTTCGTTGCCGTTTGCGGCTTCCAGCTTCAAAAAGTCCTGCCAAGACGTATAGGGAATTTCGCTTCGCACAGCCTCGCGCTCCGGCAGCAGGGCCAGCTTTACCTTGGCAATGGCTTCCTTTTCATGTTTCTTCGCCAGGGCAAGCAGATTCTGGCGGTTACGCTTGGCAATGTTCATGTGTTCAATTTCCCGGCGCTTGGCGGTCCATTCCTGCCGAATATCAGCGAGTTGTGTGTATTCCCGTTCTTTGACTACAGCCAGCTTGGTTTTTCGGGTTTCTATGCCTTCTTTATAACGGGCAAAGAGTTCTCCGCGTTCTGGAGAACGCTGGAGCGGCACGGCCTGATAACGAGAAATCTCTTGAACTTGCCGCAAACTGCGGTAGGGCTGAAATTCCCCGAAGCGTTCCTGCAATTTTTTAGCGGATAGAGAGCGGTCAAGCATGCTGGCTTTTATGGCGTGCTCGCCGTGCAGGTCTTTGATAACCAGCCCGTTGCCGTGGGGCTTGATGCCGAGGCCGTAAGCTTTCAAAGTCTCATGCGCATCCTGCCAGTTTTGCGCGTGTCCCAGCGCTTGCATGAATTCCACTTTATGCCGCTTGGCGTAGGATTCAAATGACTCCTGCCCTGTCTGTGCTTCAATGGTGGCGGCTTTGTGGCTTAATCCGTCTCCTCGCGCCTGTTCCATGCCGTTATCCACGACGAGGCCGTATTCTTGCTCAAGTTGGCGGCAGGCGCTGGAAAGTTTGTTGTAGTCAAAGTACGGGGAGTGCCGGGACAGGGTTTCCGGGTGGACCATATTATACGCAATGTGCAGGTGAATATTGTTGGTATTCTTGTGGATGCCGCAATGTCGCTGGTGTTCGGAAAAACCAAGAACTGAGGCAAAACGTTCTTCCATAGTCCGGCAAAGTTCCGGCGTGAGTTTGGTTTCATCTTCGGGTCGAAAACTGACCATGAGGTGATAGGTCTTTTCCTTGGCGCTGCGAGTGTTTAGGCCCTGCACGGATTCAACCTCCATAACAGCAAGGCCGTAGTCGTCATCCGTGGCGCATCCGGCACACCAGCTTGCGAGGCATTTCTCGCCGTCATGTCCAGCATCGGCAATGTAGGCGGCAAGACGGGCGTAATTGTCGTGTTCCGGCAGGCAGTGGATGTGTTTGGCAATCATCGTATCCTCGCAGCAGCGGTTTTCAGCTCACGCTGTCCTACTTCGAGTTCCCGCAGCAAGCGTCGCAGTTCGTGCTCCGGGCCTTTACCTTCGGCGAGAGCCTGCTTGAGCAGGCCACCCAGCCTGCCGAGGTCAGCACGAGTTTTGAGGATATCCAGCACTGCCTGTTTGTACTCCAGGCTGGGTACATCCAGACCGATACAGATGCGTTTAGCAAAGGTGGACAGGGATAATCCGGCCCTGGCGGCACTGGCGGCGATACGGGCGTGTTCATCCGGTGTAAGGTACACGGTGATACGTTGTTTCTTCGAGGGCATTGTGTCTCCTGAGTCTTGCTCCCTGTTTTGGGTGTTGAACACCGCAGGTGTGAATAAGCCGCTTTTACCCCCGGAGGGCAGGAAGGAAGGTACATGTGCCTTCCATATCCTGCCTCCTCAAAACACCATTCAATGATGTACGATAATAAGCAAATGACGCTGATTGCCCATTGTGGGCAATGTTTTTGCTGTTGCGTTGTGTGTGGGCAGTTGTGTATTAGTTGACATTATCGTGCAGTATATTTCATTATTTGCGTTACTCGTGGGCAATATTTTCTTATCCTATGCTTTTGGCGTTCAGATGCCGTCCTTCATATTCATAGAGCGCGGGTCAGGAAATGAACCTTGGGACTGATTGATAATTTTCGGACCATCAGTTCTCGCTGGGGTAGACAGCGGAGCTTTCTGTTTCCCTTTTCTTCTGGAATGCAGCCGTTTGCCGCCTCCACGCACATAGTCACAAAATGCGGAATAACTGCACGTTACCCGACCTTGCTCCTGCATCTGCTCATAAACCATTTGGACGCTGTACCCCTTGGCGAGCATGACCTCCACATCTTCACGGCAGGCGAAATACTCCACACGGGCTGAACCGGGCATTCCCGGCGTGACTGGAGGTCTATCGGCCATGCTTCGCCTCCTGCTGCTGACCGCCAACACGCTCAATGAGCGCGATGTTGTCTTCGGCCTTCCATACAGTAGTGCGAGGGCCAAGCTTGACGGGTTTGTGGTAACGTCCGGACTGGCAGCCAGCCCACCACGCGCTTTTGCTGATAGGGATAAGGGTCAAAACCTGAGGCAGGCGAAGATAACCGGTAGTGGGAATGTTGGTAAGCATACAAATGCTCCTTTTGCTGATGGTACAAAAAAAATGCGCTCCTCGGACACTGGGTCAAAGAAGCGCATGGGCTTGCTGCAAAAGAAGCGCGGGGCTTGCTAAAAACTGTAAATATTCAACCATAAGTCCTGGCAAATGTCCAGCAATACAACTGAAAGGCAACATGGCCCGAAGAGGCCACGTCATTTATTCTTTGTTTATTTCCGCCAGTCGGTAAGGACGTCTTCATGAGTTCTTAAACAGCCCATACGAGTTCCATTCCTTTTTACCGTCTCATTTTGCCATAAGAAAGCTTTTTGCATCCGCAACATTTAGGGGTTGATATTGGGGGTTATTGTGAAAAGGCAAATGCATAACATATTATAATTTAATTGTTTTATACTACTCTTGACATTTCAACATGATCCACCCGGAAAAGCACACTTGGCATAAGGAGTTTCGTGATTTTCGTATTCGTGACGCCCTATGCAGGGAACTTGAGCAAGAATTAGGCCTAGCGGTGGATAGAGGCAGGCAGCCAGAGCAAAAAACACGCAGCGAATCATTAAGCCAAACCGCTGCCATGCTGGAAGCCCACACCGGGCAGCAAAGTTTTGAGAGCTATGCCAAGAGCCACCAAGCAAACATTTTGCAAGCCCTGGATTCTGCTACAAACTGGCAGGCTCTGCATAAAGCCTTTGCTGGGTACGGTATGGCCTTGGTTCCCCACGGAAACGGCTTGGCTGTTAAGGATGCACACAGCAAAGCAGCCATGAAGGCCAGTGCGCTGGATAGAAGCTTGTCCTTGAAAAAACTGGAAAGTCGTTTGGGGCCATTTGTCAGGGCACAGAATGTGGAATCCGTGCAGGAACATTCCCGCTACCGGGCCGAACCACTGCACCGCTCCCCGGAGCGTGGGCAACTGTTTGCAGCCTTTCAACAGGCCATTGAAACCCGCAAAGAAAAGCTGCAAGCCATTAAGGAGCAAGAAGCCTCCACCCTGGCAGCCATCCGCCTGCAATGGGAAGCCAAACGCCAGGAGATAGAACGCATGAACATTGCCAAGCGCAATAGGCGCAACCTCTTGGCTCTGGCCCGTAAGCACGAAGCTGAAGCCCTGGCCAAAGCCAGACTGAACATCCAGCCGGAACGGGAACGCATCCAGCGCGAGCTGCCTTTTTCTTCCTGGAGCGGATTTTTGCAACATCAAGCAGAGCAAGGCAATGAAATTGCCCTGGCGGTGTTGCGTTCCCGGCAGGAGGAGGCCCCGCCGGAGCAGACTATAAGCCAAGGCCAGCCCATAAAAGACTGGAGCCAGCACGGGTTGGAGTATGCTTCTGCCAAGGCACAGCTTGCAAGCCAGCAACGAGCGGCACTGGAAAATGCTAACCTATCGGCTTCAGGCAAAAAACAGTTGCTGGCCGTGCTGCGCATGGAAGAGCTTGCGGCAGAAGAGAACAGCCGCGCCCAAAAGACTGGAGAGCCGCTTCTTTTTGCTGGTGTTACCCACCGGGTAGACAGGAAGGGAACTGTGGTATTTACCCTGCATAATGGCGCTACCGTGCGCGACACAGGGAAAGAGGTGCTGTTTTCTGCACAGGATGCCACCGCGCAGGAAGTGGCAAGGCGGTACGCCACGAAGAAATGGGGGAAAAGCCTTGTGCTGGAAGGCAACAAATTGTGCCGGAAGGAAGAGCCCAAGAAAGAGCGATTACAGACAAGGTGCCTACCATAAGCTGTAGTAGTTCAGACTTGATCTGACAGTCGGTTCCGTTTTGATGGTTCCGATTGTCAGGTTAGT
>OGYA01000567.1_pt1 | contig 29160 bp, 17 predicted proteins | sample 1576401 | NCBI WGS metagenome assembly OGYA01 (sample SAMEA3541485, study PRJEB24748) | human gut metagenome | biome: human gut; feature: human-associated habitat; material: faeces | place: China | collected 2012 | reverse complement strand
CCGCATGAGCGTTTTCTGCGATGATCCACTTATCCTCCGGGAGCGTCCGAACAGATGTAGTGTTTACGTCAATTTTCTTTCTTCTCCCCATAACCAGCGCACCAGTGTATTCATACCGTCTAAGGATTCTCCACACGATTGCTGCGTTCCATAACATTTCACTGTCCGGGGCAATAATAGGATTGCTGCCCATCAGCAGATTCTTTCGTTTCGCATACAATCCCGGCGTAGGAAGATTTAATTCGTTCATGCCGTAGGCGATCTGCGTTGTATTGCGGCCGGACAATGCTAATTCAAATACTTTTTTCACGCAGGGTGCTGCCTCCGGGTCAATCTCCCACCGCCGCCCACCTTTCTTGTTCCACACATATCCAAAAGGAACATTCGTGCAGGTGGCTTTCCCGTTCTTCCAGTTCGTTTCCAGAGCAGCCCGAATCTTTTTCGCAATATCCCGGCTATACATATTATTCACCAGATTGCTGACCGCCACTTCGATTCCCGGCGTTCCGTTGTTCAGTTTCATGCTGTCAAAGGAATTATTCACAGCAATAAACCGAACTCCCATCAACGGAAAAATCTGTTCAATGTAATCGCCAACACCGATATAGTCACGACCAAGGCGGGATAAATCCTTTACCATGATGACTTTTATATCGCCCTGCTTCAAATCCACAATCATTTTCTGAAAAGCCGGACGATTAAAATTTGTTCCAGTATAGCCATCATCCACATATTCTACAATCTCGCCAAATAAATCTTCCTGCTTCCCAATGTAATCGTGGAGCAGCATCCGTTGGTTCTCAATGCTGTTACTTTCATCCTTGCTGCCCTTTTTCAAATCTCCGTCTGCCAATGATAAGCGGAGATAGATTGCAATTTTATCATTCATTCTGAACCTCCGACATGATTGCAAGCACTTCCTGATAGGGGTCGCTGCACTTAAATTCGACCTCCACAGAATTGTCCATTCCCACATAGATTCTCTTGATAAGTTCATGCACCAGTTCTTCATCAAATTCATTTTGATTCAGAATCCCGCGCATCCGCTCCATCTGCGCATCGCAGATTTTGATTCTCTTTTCCAGTTCCAATGTGCGCTGACGCTGCTTTTGCAGTTCATGTTCCAACCGCTGCTTTTCTGCTATGTAGTGTTCCTTTAGCTGACTATATTCATCTTCGTCCAGAATTTCAGCTTTATAGTCCTCATATAAACGCAACCGCCGTTCTTCGGCTTCCTGAATCCGAAACAGGATAGAGTTTTCTTTCATCTTGATGGAACGGGCAGAATCCAGATTGCTGCCGCGCATCATGTCTTTTACCAGCTTTTCTTCTTCACACATGGTAGACACCAGATGATGAATCTGATCCATCGCCACCATCATCAGCATTTTCTCCGGCACCGCATGATAGGCGCAGGGAGTCGTGTTCTTCTTTCTTTTGCAAATGAACACTCCATAGTGCGTTTCTTTCACCGTACCATGCACTCTCCGTTCAAACGTCATGTTGCGTCTGCAGCAGCCACAGTAAACCATTCCTGAGAGATGGTTATAACACTTTTCTCTGGTTGCCTTGGAACGAGCCATCGCCATTTCCCGTTTTTCCTTATTCTGTTCCCGCCGTGCCTGCACTTTTTCAAAATCCGATTTCAGAATGATTGCTTCATGCGCGTTTTCAACAATATGCCATTCCTTCTTTTCCACTGGATGGAGGCCAATCCCTTTGTATGATGCAGTTTGCGTTTTCCCAGATACCAGTTCTCCAATATAGGCACTGCTGTTCAAAATACGAAGAACCGTACTGGGGTGCCATTTATTATAGGTAGGGTCATCTCCCTCATGCAATTTGCGATTCAGCCGTTCGTTCGGCCTTGCTACTTCTAAAAATTCTAACCTGCGGGCAATTTCGTTTGTGCTCACTCCTGCAAGATACCATTGATAGATCAGTTTGACCCACTTCGCATCCTCAGTCGCTTCAAGCTTATTTCCCTGTTGGTTCAACTGATAGCCATACGGTGTACACCACGATGTAGGGATTCCCTTCTCGCGGCGCATCTGGTAACTAAGGCTGATTTTCTTTGAAATGTCCTTCGCGTACAAGCTGTTTACCATATTCTTGATGGGAACCGCAAGACTATCCACATCCGACTGCCGGATATTGTCAAAATCATCGTTGATGGCGATAAAACGAACATGGAGCATCGGGAAAATAGTTTCCAGATAGCTTCCCGTTTCGATATAGTCACGACCAAATCGAGATAAGTCCTTCACTACGATGCACTGAATTTTGCCTGTCCGTACATCCTGCATCATACGCTCAAATTCTGGTCGGTCAAAACGTGTTCCCGTAAAACCGTTGTCTGCATAGGTATCGGTCAGCGTCAGTTCCGGGTTTTCCCTGATATAATTATGAATTTGCAAAATCTGTGTGTTCAGGGAATCTTCTGTTTCATGCCCGCCGTTCTCAACCGACAGCCGCGCATACGCTGCCGTGCGCAGAAGTTCTTTTTCGTTTTGCTGTACGGCCTCCTGCACAGCAACCTGCGGCATCATATTCTTTCTACTCTTTCTTGCCATTACAATCTTCCTCTCCGTTGTTCAGCCATTCTTCCGGGAAGAATCTCTTCCACTCACTTTCTTGTAGGATCACTTCTACCTGTTCAAAATCTACGATCCATACATGGTCAAGCCATTCTTTAAGATGCGTGCGCTCCAACGTTTCAGGAATTGAAATCGCTCGGAACTTCATCAACCAGGGATTCCCATGGCTAAATGCTTTTTCTATGTCATTAACAGCCAGCATTACTTTTTTAAAAGCCGCTTCCTGCTTCTGGACTGCCACCTGATACTGATGTTCATACTCCTCTACCTGTTCTAGTGAAATTGATCCCTGCTCGTATTCCCGATAAACTGCTGTTCGTTCATCGTCCTTGGCCATCAAGTACGTAACAATCTCATTTGCTCTTTTTCTGTAATGCAACAGTCCAGCATCCATGCACTGCTTGACTTTCTCAGGATTCAAGTCCAGCACCCTATCAATATGCGCAGCTTGCATTTTTTCTTTTTCCAAAGCTGAAAGAATCTCTCGAAAGATTTTCTCGCTTTCGATGAAAGGGGCTTTTCCAGAGAAGCATCTATACCCCTTGTCAAACGAATAGATTTGCTGGCTTTCATCTTCTGATGTTCTGCACAGCAGACCTTTTCCACTTTCCTTGTCATAGATTTTTTTGAAGAGCAGATTTGGTTTTTTTCGGGCCTTTTTTCTCGAAGGCAACCTCGTAGATTCCAACTTTTTCTGAGCTTTCTGAAATTCCGTCTCTGAAACAATCGCCGGAACCTCCAATTCTCGCTTTGCCTTTGCCAGTGTCAGCGTACACTTTCCGATATAGAGTGGATTTTTCAAAATCGAGCGAATTGTTGAATCCGGCCACTTGATTTTTGCTCTTGACCTTTTTTTCTTTGCCATCTGGATTTGTGGAGATGGAACGCCCTGTGCATCCAATGCTCTTGCGATTTCCGGGATTTTCATATCTTCCAGATACATCTGAAAAATCAGCTTTACAACCTGTGCGCTCTCAGGATTAAGAACAAGGTTTCTGCGATCTTCCGACAGCGCATAACCATATTTAGCCTGTCGATGAGTCAATGTACCTTCTTCAAAGTGATTCTGGCGATTGGTAATAAATTCCGAACGAATCTTATCAATGGTCTTTCCATTGAAATACTCTGCAACTTCTTCGGCAGTTTTGTCTGCACTGCAAAAGTCATCTTCCACAACTGCAAATTGGATACCAAGCGGATAGAACGTCCTCTGCAGTGCTTCAATGGCAAACGGAAGAGTTCTTCCACAGCGGAAGATAGAATCCACAACAACTGCATCAAATTTCCGCGTCATCCCATCCTGTACCAATTTGTCAAAGCCCTCTGTGGCTTCTGCTGTTCTCTTTCGGTCACTGTATTTTTCGGATACGTTGCACCCAAGCTTTTTTAGATACCGTGCAATTCGCTCATTCTGCTCCGCAATCGTATTGGATGGATTTTCTTCTCCGATCCTACTGGAAATCGACCTTGTATAACTGACCCATTTCATTCCTCTGCCACCTCATTTCCATGATGTGCTTGATATTCCATAAATTTTTCTGTGATACTGTGCAGTTCATCCTCGAAGCAGAAATGAATTTCAATCTCTGTTTTGCTATGAACATCTATGTGGTCGATCAGTTCCACCACGACCCTGCGTTCGAGCGTTTTGATATGTTCGTACTGCTTAAATTCTTCCAACCAAGTAGGAAGCAGTGTGTCGTGCTTTAATGCCTCCTGCTTCTTTTCGCGGATTTCCTGAATCTTATCCTGTGCCTCTTTTATCTTCTGCGCAAAGCGAGTATTCATTTCTCCGTACTCTTCCCGACTGACAACATCATCGCATAAGTCCTGATACAGACGGATTTTCAAATTACTGTACCGTTCTAATTCAGCTTCCAGTGCAGTGATCTGGCTGTCCAGAATCTTTATGCCAATCTGTTCGCCGCTTGCCAACTCTGCATTGGAGAGTACCTTTTCCGCTTCTACAAGAAGTGTCACTTGATGCCGAATCGCAGCCAGAACGCTTTCCGTCAGCTTCTCACTGTTTATCATGTGCGGTGTGCAGCCGCCGCCATTCTTATAGGTAGAGCAGTGATAGTATTGATACTTCTTTCCGTTTTTCGTCACCGTGCGACGAATCATATTCTGCCCGCAGTCTGCACAGCGCAGAAAACCTGATAATGGATAAACTGTTGTCTGCGATGGTGCGGTACGAGTGTCCAGTTCCAACAACTGTTGTACTTGCTGGAACTCGCCTTTGCTGATAATGGCATCATGCGCATCTTCCACCCGAATCCAGTTTTCACTTCCAACATCATGGCTCTTTTTTACTTTGTAATTGATTTTCCTGCGTTTACCCTGAATCAATGTTCCCGTATAGGATTCATTTTTCAAAATACGATTGACGGAAACCACTGTCCACTTCTGATTCAGCCCAGCCTGAAAACCGCAGGTATAGTTGAATCCATTGGCTCTCTTATACTCGTTCGGCGGCAGGACACCCAGTTCGTTCAAGTGACTGGCAATGCGCTGTGAACTCATTCCGTTCAATTTCTGTTTGAATATTTCCTGCACAATGCCCGCAGCGTATTCATCTATAATCAGATGATTTTTGTCTTTGGGGTCTTTGCGATACCCATACCCTGCGAAACTGCCAATGAACTGACCTTCTTTTCGTTTCACATCCAAGTGACTGCGAACGCGCAGTGAAATATCCCGGCAGTAGGTGTCATTGATAAGATTGTTGAACGGAATCAGAATACGGCCCTTATCATCGTTTTCCTCTGCACTGTCATAATGATCGTTGATGGCGATAAAGCGCACACCCATGAACGGAAAGATTCTTTCCAGATAACGGCCCGTTTCAATGTAGTTTCTGCCGAAGCGAGATAAATCCTTGACGATGATACAGTTGACGTTCCTTTTCTCAATGTCCTGCATCATCCGCTTAAAATCCGGGCGTTCAAAATTTGTGCCGCTGTAACCATCGTCCACATACTCATCGAACTTGTGCAATTCCGGGTGCTTACCCATGTAATCGTTCAGCAACGCTCTTTGATTTTTAATGCTGTTACTCTCCTGCTGGTCGCCATCCGAACGCGACAATCGAAGATACACAGCACAGCGATATTGTCCATTTTCCTGAAAAAACATAAAAAGCCGATAACCTCCTTAATCTATTTGTCGTTCTGACAATAAACCAAGAAAATTATCGGCTTTAGTTAGCATATTCTGTTTTGACCCAAAGCCATTATCTCATATTTCGCGGTCCATGTCAACGCTTTAATGTGCTAAAGTATAAATTTTCTTCTGCTTTCTTCTTTTTTATCTCCGATGCGTCCGTGCGCATTTTTTCAGCGTGTCCTCTAATCGGTTCTCTCCGGCAAAACTGATCTTTACGACCATTCCCCGGTCAAGATAGCAGTAGGGGTTCTTGATCTGTGAAACAAAATCAACCATCCGTTCTCGCTGCGACAGGTCTTTCTTGATTTCCACATCGTTGATGTCCACCAGTTCTTCACGGTTCACATCCCGAAGTTCCATCGCTGCCAATTTCTTCAAATCCTCAAGTGTATGCGTCATTTTCTGGTACATCAAATACCTCCCTTCACCTATAGCATTCTAAAAGGGGTGTTTGGCAACCAAATTTTGAAATTTCACAAAAATATTTTTTAAGTGGTTGCCAAAAGGTGGTTTCAGAATGTTATAGGTATAAGGACAATTCTCGATTTTCCAGGTCGTGGGGCTTTTTCTCTCTTAGCGCAAGATTCGCCCATAGCCGCTCAAAACTCACTTTCGTGGTTTTTCCCGGCTGGCAATCTTGATGGGGATTCCGTTCCCCATTCCCACGGTACGCACAAAATCTTGGATTTTGGCTATCTGGCTCCACATGAATGTGTTCGCAGCCGAACGCCTACGGCTTATCGGGAGTTGTTCTGCAACTATAAAATGCAGGAGGATTATGCTATGGCTCGACCAAAGAAAGAGAAATCTCTTCATAGGGGAAAGCGAGTTTACATCCGTTTCACAGAATTGGAATATGAGCTGGTGGCCGGATACGCTAAAGATGCCGGATATCCGATTGGTACTTTTGTACGCAAACAGGCTCTCCGCGAAAAGCTGGAAGTCAACTATAATATCGTTGCCGATCTTGGCGAGATTCAGAATTTGACGGTGCAGGCCGCAGGCATTGGAAATAATCTCAACCAGATTGCCCGCTATTTCCACGGCGGCGGTCTGGCTTCGCGAGGAATATTGGAAGAGCTGAAAAAGTGTATTGCAGAAATCCGTGAATTGCGGCAGGAAATCGTTCAGCTTGGAGGTGCATATCGTGGCAATTCTAAAACACATCGCAAGTAAAAATGCCAATTATGGGAGTGCCATCGACTATCTGAAATACCAGCATGACGAATTTCATCTGGTTCCCGTTCTGGATGAAAGTGGGAATATGCTGCTTCGGGAAGAATTTTATCTTGAGGGATTGAACTGTGATCCTGAAACGTTCGACCTTGAATGTGAGCTTCTAAACCAGCAGCACCATAAGAACAACACCTATGATGAAATCAAAAGCCACCACTACATTATCAGCCATGACCCCAGAGATAACGCCGACCACAATCTAACAGGAGAACGTGCACAGGCCATTGGGCTGGAATACGCAAAAGCTAATTTTCCGGGGCATCAGGCTTTGGTCTGCACCCATACAGATGGCAATAACGGAACAGGCAACATCCATACCCACATCATAATCAACAGCCTGCGCAAATTCGATATAGAGCCTCAGACCTACACCGAACGGCCAATCGACTGCAAGGCTGGATACAAGCACCACCTTACCAAAGACTATTTGAAGCACCTGCAAAAATCTTTGATAGATATTTGCCAACGCGAAGGGCTGCATCAGGTCGATCTGCTCTCCCCTGCTGCGGATAAAATCACACAGCAGGAGTACCATGCGCAGCGGCGTGGGCAGCTGAATCTGGACATTGCAAACATGGAACTTCTGGGCGATGGCATCACCCCCATACACACCACCTTTGAAACAAACAAAGAAAAAATCCGCAATGCCATTTCTGACATTGCGGAACGTGCCACATCTTTTGAAGAATTTCAGAGATTGCTGAAAGCAGAATACGGAATTTCAGTAAAAGATCATCGCGGACGATTCAGCTATCTGCCTGCTGACCGACAGAAATTTATTTCTGCCCACGCTCTCGGTTCTAATTATGACCGCGACAGGCTTCTCCGCATTTTTGCAGAAAATGCGCGGAACAAAGAACGGAACAATCCTCATTGGGCAGCAGATGATCCTATGGCTATTTTGTTCATTAAGTCCGACCTGCGCCTTGTGGTTGACTTGCAGACCTGCGTAAAAGCACAGCAGAGCCGCGCCTATGCGCAGAAAGTCAAGATTTCCAATTTGCAGCAGATGGCACGAACAGTCGCTTATGTGCAGGAACATGGATACGATTCTTACGAAAAACTCTCCGATACCACTGACGCCATTCAATCTAAAATGGCAAAAGCCCGAGGTGATGCCAAATTCACCGAAGCAAAATTGAAAAAAGTCAATGAGCAGATTCGTTATTTAGGCCAGTATCTTTCTACAAAATCAGTCTATGGTGATTTCTTGAAATCCGGCAATAAGAAATCTTTCCGTCAGGCTCATGCAGAGGATATTGCCAAATATGAAGAAGCCCTCCGCATCCTAAAGCAGCACTGCCCAGATGGAAGGTTCCCGACCATGAAAGACCTCCGGGCTGAAAAGGAGCAGCTTACCATTCAGAAAGATGCCCAGTATGACACCTACCACTATTTCAAAGATTACCACAGGGAACTCCAGACTGTATGTGCCAATGTAGATAACATTCTGGGAACAGAACGAGAAGCACGGCGCGAACAGCAGCAATCCCGAAAGAACGAACACTCTCGATAAAACAAAAAGCCAGCCCTGGTCTTTCCTGCGAAAGACTAGGGCTGACCCTTTTCTACCATATTACTCTTAGAACAGGATTTGAACTGTCGCATCCTGAATCAAATCAATGAACTGCTCTTTCGTTATAACTTCTTTGCGGCAAATAATCGACTTATCCGCTTGCTGCCGTGTATAAGTCAATTTTCTATCATCACGGCGAAGCTGCCGCACCGCCTCCAAAGTCAAGGCTCCCTCACGATACATCTGGCACAAAATAAAGTCATTTGACTTAAAGGCCACCGAAATCGGAGAATCCAACGCAGGAGTAAATTCAGTTTTTCCCGTTAAGATACGCTCCGCATTCGTTTGGAACTCATGCGCATCCGTATCCTGCGTATAAATTGTCAGGCTGCCCACTTCATCATGATACCACGCGAATATTTCAGCAAGGATCGTCAACGAGATTTCTCCCGCATTCTTTTTAAGAGCGCGGCCCGTTGACAGCGTTCTTCCATGGATTGGCCATTCATCGTACAGCCGGTTCATCCATTCTTCTGCGGAAGGCAAATCAATCAGATCTTCGGTTTTTACTTTCCTACGAAGAAAGCGCATCAACTCTGACACACGCGACACCGCAGCTTCAACGATGTAGTACAGATTCACATCTTCATCATTGACAAAAGCACCGTACTTTGTTTCATCAATCCAACGAATAGGATACCCTTGTGCCTGAAGCTGCTCAACATAGGTGCTTCTGTATGTAGAATCCTCAATTTCTTCCATTACCCACTTTGGTATCAGAATCAAATCGTATACGCCGAGGATTCCATCAGACGGATAACTTCTCTGGCTCAACTCGTGCATAAATGCCAGTGATGAGTTATCCATAAGTGCTATTTTGGTTTCCCCACCATATTCTTTATACTCTGGTATATTAAGCATCGGCCTCTCCCGTCAGCATTTTAAATTCACTTAAAACCGTTTTTAGAAATGCTTCATTGTCTTTATGGTATTCCACTTCCGGCTCATTGCGAATCGTCTTATTGATTTTCTCTTGCAGCGGGCTTACATTTACTACATACGAAGGCCGTACAAGGGAATCATCCAGTCCCAAATCGCGGAATCTCTGTGCAATATCTTCAACCTGCACATCAAAGTTTTCCTTAACTTCTTCCGCAATAGCCGTATTCCCATTCTTTACTGCACTTTCATACAGAGAAATCAGCACCGCCTTATAGGGAGCTTGGAAAGCGTTCATGCACTGAAACGCTTTTGCTTGGAACTCCATATCCTTTAAGCCCTCAAAATACGGCATAAGGTTTCCCAGAAGCATAAGCGCAGCAAAGTATTCTGCTTTTCGTTCTTCCATCAGGATTTCGGATTCAATCAAATGGTCAAAAGAAACTTCATCAAACAATAGATGATAAATCTCATGCCACGCAGTAAAATACTGATTTGCTCTCGGAAGTGCCGTATTTATCAAGGGGATTCGTTTTCCATCCCGAACAAAAATTGCTCCGCTTAAATAATGATTATCAATCGGCAGCTGTATCAAACCATACGGTCTTAAAATCTGTAACGCCAACTGTATCGGAGAATTTATCTGCATCGGATTGTATTTTGACCAGATAAGCGAAGCACTCTGCTTCATCTGTTCCTCAATGACTTCGTTCCTTTTGATAACTTCATCTAAGTTGTCTGCTGTAATTCGCTCACTCATAGCCTTCCGCCTTTAATAATAAACACTGCAAAGGTTTAGAATATCCTGCAACAGATCGTACTCCATCTTTGCCTTATCATTCATCTGATAATCAATCGGCGCATTCTGCGAGTACACGGCATCTACATCTACACTTTGCACTCTCGGTGAAAATCCCATCAAAGTATCCGGGTCAATGCTCAAACTGGTAAGAATCTTGTTCAAGTGCTTATCGAAAGTGCTTTTGCTATCTATCTCGCCATTCAAAATCTTATCTAAAGTAGGGCGAGAAATCTCTGTTTTCTTGCAGAATGATACTTTTGAGAATCCATTGCTGCGAATATAGTCCTTTAATTTTGTCCCTGTCAGTTTTCTCATTTCAAAAAGTTCATCAAAACGCATTTTCATCTCTCCCTTCTGCTATTATTATATACTATCAGCTTCGGAAAATCAATCGCAATGTAAAAAAGTTTTTTACATTTTTGATTCTAACGCAAAAAAGATGGCCTCCTTTTTGGGGAAGCCATCTCAACGATATTACGGTATTTTAACTTTTTCGGCTTCTTTCCTGTTCCTGCTGCGGCGCATTGTCTTTTTGTCGCCGCTCAGCCTGCTTAATATGCAGCCGATCAAGCACCGACCACCTGCCACCAATACGCCGGGGCTTTTTCGGTACATTGTTGACGCAGCCATCTATCATATTGTAGTTTTGCTCTGTGCCGGATTCTTTGGCGCGTTCCGCTGTACCGTTTTCAAAGAACTTCTGATGGTGCAGCAGTTCAGGCTTTGGGCATTGTAAAAAAGCACGCATCTTTCTGGTAGCTTCTCCATCGAAACCTAAAGCTGTCTGCGTCACAAAGGCTCCACTCTCGTGAAGAATAATGCTCGGCGGTGGATTCTTCGTTTGTTCACTTCTCATCTGAACAAACCGCTGACCATCGACCTCTACTTCATCCGATACCAGCCATGTTCCTTTTTGCCCTACCACCTGATAGCCGCCCTCATCAAGAATCAGGTATGTGCCGCTCTGGGGCTTTGGGAAAAAGCCGTTGAATCTCACCAGCCTATCCTTATCAACATAGAAAAAAGAGGTTTTGCTTGCCGCAGTCAATCCGATGACATCACTAACCCCAAATTTTCTAATTTTGAATTTGTCCGGGTTAATGCTTTCCATCTTTTTACGAATCGCTTCCGCGCCCATTCCCCGTGAAGCCGTACCAGAGTAGCCCGTGCCATAATTGTCTGCGGTTATCATAAAGCCATGCTGAATCTGGTATTCATAGCTGCGGCAGCGATACTCACGGTTTTTCTCAGAATTATCGATCTGATAGATTGCAAACACATCTGAACTCATTTTCCTGCATCATCCTCCGGCCTATGCCATTCCAGTTCCAGCCCCTTGAACTGCTGCTCGTTCAACTGCTGCATCTTCAGGATCGTCTGCTGGACAAGCGCAGCCATCTCTGCATCCTCTGCCACAAGCGGCTGGACTTCCGTCAACACCTGAATTGTATCTTTGAGCGTCGGCTGCTCAAACATTGCCATCAGCATCAATTCCAGTTCATCAAAGCGCACATTATTCATAACTCCATTCCTTTCTTTTTCGCTTTCTTCGGCTTATCCTGTTCCTGTGCAGGCTGCTCCTGTTTCTTGGCTTTCAGACTGCGCAAGGCATCCAGAACAGACTTTTTCGTACTGCCGCGTTCCTGCTCCTTACTCTGCTGCCGCGCTGCCATCAGTTTTTCCATATCGGAGATTGCCTGCTGCACCAGCTTATCATCCCTGAAGTAGTTGATGGAATTGATGTTCTCGCGCTGCACTTTATCGTTCACGACCAGCTCATACATTCCAACAAAGCCACCATCTTCCTCGATGCAGAATCCAATGCACTTGTCGGCGTTCATCCGTTCAGACGGAATCTTGTCGTAGGCTTCCAATGCTTCTTTCATAGTCAGATGGTCGTGGAACTCTCCTGCAAACGTAAACTCCAAACACTCCGCAACATAAAAGCTGAGCGTTTCTTCCGGCGCAGGTCTTTCTGCAGCGAGTTTTTCTTTCAAAACTTCTGCCTGCTGTTCCACCACCGTATCAGCCTGTTCCCGCAGTTCTGCCGCGTCCATGACTTTACCCTCTGCCACATCGCAGCCGAACTCTGCCAGCAGCTCCGTCATAGCCTCCTGCACAGGCTCATCTCCGTCCATTTCGAGAATGCCGCCATCCCGCTCCGTGAAGTCCTTATTATATAAGGTATAGTCAAAGCCATCGTCACAGGTCTGGATGTGGAAATAGGCATCCGGCAATTCGTAGGCCAGTTCCACATCCTGCGCAGCCAAAGCCCCCTGCAACGGTTGCACAACATGATTCTGGATATACGGGTTATCCCAGCCCGGAACCGTTTTGTAGTCCTCCACAATGGTATCAATGCCGTTCCTGCACTGCAAAATATCCAGCGAACCAGGCAGAGGATCAGGATTCTTCTCCACACCCAAAGCTTTCATGTAATGGTTCGGAAGTGCCTGATACTGCGACATTGCATCGTCCAGATTTCCGAATCGCTCAATCCTCAAAGGTGCGGCCTGCAAATTCTCGACCACATAGAACTGCTTTACGAAAGGCTGTTCCTGTTCTTTCTGCGCATCCAGTTCTTCCCGGAACATCGTTACAAAGCCATCCAGAATAGCCGGGTGGCTGTCAACCACCCAGTCTGTGCGGAAGGTCATGCGGTCTGCATTATGCTCCGGGGTGCTGACCTGCTCTGCCCATTCCTTATTGCCGGGAGAAAAGCGGCCATCGTAACTTTTATGATGCAGAGTGTTCGCCAGAATGTAGCCCACACGCTCCATGCCGTACTGCCGCACCACCTGATCGACTGCACCATCGCCAAGGTACATTCCGTCATAATTGTCCGCAATCGCTTCATGGATTGCCTGCTTGCACTCACTGTTCAGCCGATAGGATGTGCGGTATAAATCCACCTCGTCATTTTCTTTGGCATAGCTGAACGGCTCATAGTAGACAGGCACATCCGAATAGTCCTGTGCGCTGTTGTCCAGCACAGGCGCAGCCTTTTCAATAATCTCCGATACCACATCTTCTTTTTTCGGCATATTCCATTTTTCAGAGAGATATTTCTGCACGGCCTCCTGAAAATCTTCATCGAAGCCGTTCCACAAATCTTCTGCTACCAGCTTGCCATGCTCATTGACTGCAACACAAGCCGCCATATCGCCGTGTTCCTCATGCTCCAGCAGGAAGAACTTTTCGCCGCCAATTTCCGTTTCATCAATAGCGTACCATGTGCCGATATGCCCCTCCACTGCGATATGGTAGGAATCGCTGTGGATCAGTGCATTGTTTTTCTGCTGCTGTTCCTCCATGAACTCTCGCACGGTCAACTCTGCGCCTGTGAAGTTCAGTCCTTCCTCGCCAAGTTCCAGCCGCCCCTCCGCGCCAAGGTCAAGTTCTTCGGCCATCAGGACAGATGCCGCATGGTTCACCACCACAGTTTTCTCCACTGTAATGGGCTGGCCTGGGTCATAGTCCGAACCGCGCAGGTCATAGCGGTACAATCCCTCCGGCACATCTTCATCCCGCAGTCGGCCATTGCTGAAAAGACCAAGCTTATCAAAGATTTCGATTTCCTGCAATTTTTCGTTCAAAAGGTTCTCTTTCTGCAAATCCATATTCCTTTCCTTGAAAAAATCCGGCAACTCGGCAAAGCCGATACTGTCCACATAGTAGGCTTTGACCGTACTGCCATCATTGAGTACCACCACATCACTGACCGACAGCGAATGCCCTGTAAAGTCTGCCGGGCGCTGGATATTGAACCGTTCATAAATGCCATCCAGCGTATCCTTGTCCGTAAGCGGTGCGGCATAGATCAGGTCATAATCTGCACGGGAAACCGTCATGCCTTTCTTCTGCACATAGTCCAGCCCCATGAAGCGGTAGTCGTGTTCCGGGTCACGCTCTGTAATCTGATAAATACTGAACTGCTTTTCGTTGCCATACAGCAGCACATTTTCCTGTTCTGTCATGTTCCGCTCCTGCTCCAAATCTGCTATTGCAATCTGGAAGGTATCACTTCCGCGCTCAATTTCCTCTCGTGCTGTGACAAGAATCGGCCACGGGCTGACGCGGACGAGATAAATCTGCTTTCCCTCGTCATACAGCCGTAGAGCCTTTTCACGGTTTATTATTGTCAGCTGAAAGTCTGAACGCGCGTACTCGTCCTCAGCATAATCTTCCCGTTGTTCTAACAAAATCGCATCCCATACGTCAGCCTTAATGCCGAAAATGCCATCGTGCTGCTCGATTTCCTCTTGGCTTACATAATCACCTGCCGTTCCATCACGGAACAACGGATAAATCCTCTCACCCAGCCGATGCCATTCCCTCGCACCTTCTTTCGTCAGCGGCAGCACATCATCTTTCAGATAGCCGTAGTCGTGCATTTCGGAAAGTCCAATCATCCCATCCGGGAGATTTTCGATTTTCTCCTGCGCATCGTACATCAAGCGGTTGACTTCTTCTTTGTCATCCTCGGCCAGTGCCGCCGCCAGACCGTTCACCAATTCTTCCGTTGCAGCCCGGTCATCCAGTTTGAAAGCAAAATTCACGATGAGGTTTCGCTGCTCATCATCGAAAATCGTTTTCTCCTGCTCCCTGTCTGCAATCAACTTTTCCGCATACTGCATCGCGGTCATGCGCTCTGTGCTCCTTTCCGCGACTGCCGCTTCCAGCTTTTCCAGAAAGTCGGCTGCGGTCAATCGAATCGTATCCATCGAATCTTTCAGTTCCTTCATCTCCTTGCCGCTGGCCCAGCTTGCCACATACGGAAATGAATAATCGGACGTGTCAATGCCCAGAGCCGAGCAGACCGTAAATGCAATGCTTTCGGCTTCGGTTTCCTTTGTAAGCCGGTCTTTTTCCTCGCCGTTCTGCTTCATGAAATCGCTGTTATGCAGCATCGCATGAGCAACCTCGTGGATCATCGTCTTTATGGTCTGGCTCTCGCCCATGCCGACCTGAATGCAGATTTCTTTGTCTGCATCACTGTAATAGCCTTTGGCATCCCCTTCGATTTCATCAAACCGCATCGGCACAGGCGATACCTGCTCGATTGCCGCCGTAAGCAGCGCATAGTCTTTGACGCTGGCCGTCAGTTCGTTCACTTCCAGCGATGGAATCGGTTCCCCATCGGTCTGTGAAACATCAAAAACCGTCGTCACTCGGAAGCGCGGAACCACATACTCCACACGTTCCATTTCCGGTTCACCGTTTTCGTTCAGCACAGCCAAGCCCGTATCCTTGTCGATTTTCTCGCGTTCTTCCACTTCCTTGATGGGAGCCGGAGCAATGATCTGGATGCCCTTTTCGCCTTTTTTGACGTAACGGTTGAACTTATTCTTCCATGCGTTAAACCCTGCCACCAGTGTGGCATCAGGCCGCTGCATAGCGATCAGCAGCGTATTATTGAAGCTGTAATTGTGGAATTTTGCCATCGTGCGCAGATACGTCGTGTACATTTCCGATGTAAAAATGTCCTTTACGCCCTGCTCCAGCCGTTCCGTGATTTCTTTCATCTGCTGTTTGCGGTCAACTGCCATGCAAATCCTCCTTTTTCTTGACCCATCGTGTTTTCATCTGGCGCGGATATTGGTCAGCCTGTTTCGGTGCCTTCGCGCCGTTCCATTCCAAGCCTCCGGCTCTGCCCTCACAGGTGTAGCCGGCAGCTTTCAGGGAGCTTCCATTCTCCGTGTCCAGAATGTAGGTGATAACTTTGTTGTAGCCCATGGCCCGTGCTGCACGGTATGCCGCCGCATACAAAATACTGCAAGCATTCGGCGTTCCATTCGTACATAGACGGTTGACTTCCAGCGTGTAGCCATCGTCCAGCCGCCGTGCCACGGGTCTGCCGCAGATGGCAACCCCCACCAATGCGCCATTGTCCGATACGCCAATGGAGAACTTATGTCCTCGCGTCGGTTTATGGTGGCGGTGATGCTGCTGCACAAATGCGTTTGCCGTTTTCAAATTGATCGGTGTTAATGTCAGCAAATGCCCTCCTTCAAAAAAAAATGCCCCGCCAGACAAAACTGACGGGGCTGCTCTCATTTACAGTTCCATATCGTGACTTTTCCGCTTCTGGGATTTCTGCGGTTCTGCGCTGCGCTCTGCCTGTTTTGCATGAAGCTGCGCCAGCACAGAGGGTTTCCGCACATTGTCCGCAGTGCGCTCTGCAACGCGGCCTGCATAGTTCACAGGCTGGCGCGGCCTGTCTGCAACTTCGGTTTCGGCTGCATCCTCGTCCACTCCCAGCGCATCCTCACTGCCCTTTTCATCCATGTTGAGCAGAGAGTTCAGCTCCGCAAGGCGCGCAGATTTTTCAGCCAGTTCCGCTTCCTGCGCAAAGGGACGTTTGGCTTCTTCCTTTGCCTGCGCCAACTGCTGTTCCAAGGTTTCCAGTCTGCGTTCCACCTGTGGCAATGCTCTTTCGATGCCTGCCAGCGCATTGGTAACGCGCAGAATGTTACCCTGCGGGTCTTTGCCGACTTCCATCGAGTAGTTCCATGCGCCCTTGATTGATAGCCGGAACACCTTATCAAAGTTGTCAAATCGGGAGTGCAGTTCAAATGCGCCATAGCTACCGATTCTGCCCTCGGTGCCAGCCGCTTTCAAAGCCTTGCAAGCCTCGATAATGGCTGCACCTGCTTCCTTGCGCTCGGTGTACACCTTGCCGCTGATCTCCATAGAGAAGTGGTCTTTGTCCTGCATCAGAAGTAGTTTTGCCGCATCCATATCGATTTGCAGAGCTTCGATCTGGCCCTGTGCCGCAGCGATTTCTCGCGGATAGCGGCGCGCAATATCCGATTCAAGGCTGTAAATCTGGCTGGTGTGGTTGGCTTTCAGCAGTTTTAGCTTACTGACCTGAATATCCAAATCCATCTTTTCCTTGATGTAGGGATTGCCCGTTGCCAGTGCCTTGATTTCGGCATAGGACAGCGCGGTATCGTCCACATCATCGCAGGCACGGACAGGAGATTTGGAAGTCATGATCTGGGAAATGAACTTCTGCTTATTTTCCAGAATTTGCCACATATACGAATCAAACGTATTTTCAGTGACATAACGATAGATTTTTACCTGCTTATTCCGATTTCCCTGCCGGAGAATACGTCCCTCCTGCTGTTCCAGATCAGACGGCTTCCACGGGCAGTCCAGATGATGCAGAGCAATCAGCCGATCCTGAATATTGGTTCCCGCGCCAAGTTTCGGCGTAGACCCCATCAGGATACGCACCTGTCCGGCGCGCACCTTTGCAAACAGGTCTGCTTTTTTCGTTTCCGTGTTGAACTCGTGAATGAACGCTACTTCTTCACGGGGAACACCCCTCGCCACCAGCTTCTCCCGCACATCATCGTAGACGTTGAATGTGCCATCCGCTTTTGGTGTCGATAAATCGCAAAAAATCAACTGTGTTCCCTTGTCCGGCGCAGATTTTTCCCAGACCTTGAACGCATTGTCCACACAACGATTGACCTTGCTCTCCGGCTCGTCCGGCAACATCTCATTGATAAGCCGCTGGTCGAGTGCCAGTTTTCTGCCATCGTTTGTGATTTTGAGCATATTATCGAATCTGGGATTCACGCTGCCGTTGCGTACAGCCTCGGCACGGTCTGCAAAGGAACTCACCATTTCTTCCTGTGTCTCGCTCGGTTTCAGCACTTCGTTGATGTATTCTGCTTGCGGCACAGGTAGGTTCAGCATATCCGCTGTTTGCACATCTGCTGATTCTTTGAACAGAGAAATCAGCTCCGGCAGATTGAAGAACCGGGCAAAGCGCGTTTTGGCGCGGTAGCCGGTTCCTTCCGGGGAAAGCTCGATTGCCGTGACGGTTTCACCAAAGGATGCCGCCCAATCATCGAAGTGGCTCAGCCCCATTTTCTGCAGGGTGTCATACTGGAGATAACGCATAATGGTGTACAGTTCCACCATCGAGTTGCTGACCGGGGTTCCGGTTGCAAAGGTCACACCCTTACCGCCTGTCAGCTCGTCCAGATACTGACACTTTGCAAACATATCGCTGGACTTCTGTGCATCGGTCTGGGCGATACCTGCGATATTTCGCATTTTTGTGTAGAGGAACATATTTTTATAGAAATGTGACTCGTCCACAAACAGACGGTCAACACCCAGTTCCTCAAATGTAACCACATCATCCTTTCTCGTCTGGTCGTTCAGCTTTTGCAGCTTTGCTTCCAGCGTTTTCTTTGTTTTCTCCATCTGCTTGACCGTAAAACTGCGGCTGTCCTCACTCCGGGCATCGGCTAGGGCCAGCGTAATGTCGTCGATCTGACGCTCGATAATAGCTTTCTGCCGTTCCGGGGAAAGCGGCACACGCTCAAACTGCGAATGACCGATCACGATGGCATCGTAATCGCCGGTTGCGATACGGGAGCAGAACTGCTTTCGATTGCTGGGTTCAAAATCCTTTTTCGTTGCCACTAACACATTGGCATTAGGATAGAGCCGCAGGAAATCTGCGCCCCACTGTTCTGTGAGGTGGTTCGGTACCACATAGAGGTTTTTCTGCGACAGGCCCAGCCTGCGGCTTTCCATGCCGGCAGCAATCATCTGGAAGGTCTTGCCTGCGCCCACGCAATGCGCCAGCAGCGTATTGTTGCCGTACAGAATGTGCGCTACCGCATTTTTCTGGTGCGGCATCAGAGAGATTTCCGGGGTCATGCCCTCGAAACGGATGTGACTGCCATCGTACTCACGGGGACGAATCGCATTGAAAATCCGATTGTAGGTCGCACACAAATCCTCACGGCGGTCTAAATCCTTAAAAATCCACTGCTTGAACGCTTCCCGAATGGATTCCTGTGCCTGCTGTGCAAGCATGGTTTCCTGCTTATTCAGTACACGGTGATCTCCATCCGCATCGTGAATCGTATCGTAGATTTTGGCATCCCGGAGATTCAGCGCATCTTCCAGCAGCTTATAGGCATTGATGCGCAGGGTTCCGTAAGTGTTGGTGACAAGCGGATTGCCGCGATCCAGCGACTTGCCCGAAATGTTCCATGCACCAGAAATTTCGGAATAGGTTGCCTTAATGTCAATCCCGGCATAGTAGTTCGGTGTTTTGAACACTTCTTTCATAAACTGCGTGATGTACTCCGGCTTTACCCAGTTCGCACCCAGCCGCACTTCGATTTCCGAAGCGTCCAGGTCTTTGGGCTGTACCCGTTTCAGGTAATCCACATTGATTTGGTACTCTGCATGGTTCGCCGCAAAGGTTTCTGCTGTGGCTAGTTTTTCACGAACATTGCCGGACAGGTATTCATCCGAGGTTTCCCACTGCTGTGTCACAGGATTTCGGAAAATCGCTCCTGCCAATTCATCCGTGATCTCGTGTTCCGGTTTACCGCAGAGCTGCACCATAAACGGCACATCCACCTTTGCTTTTTCTCCAATGGAAAGTGCCAGGGCTTCGCTTGGCGTGTCCACTGAGGTAACAGGCTCCGGCTTACGGATGGTACGTTTGGTAAAAATATCGGCAAGTCGTTTGAGATTCTTCTCCTCATCCAGAATTTCCAGTGATGCCAGCAGACAATAGCTGCTGTCCTGTCGGAATGCCCGCTTGTTGGCCGTGCTGTTGATAAGGCCATACTGCGCCTTAAATGCGGTGTACTGCTGTTTCAGTTCATTCTGTAAAAGCTGTACTTCCGCATCCGAACCATCATGCAGCTGACAATCCAACAGCTTCCGGGTGGTTTCCCGCAGAGCGATCATGCCCAGCACCCGCTCTGCAGTTACAGCAGGCAATTCTACCTTATTCATAAAGGAATTTTCGCGGTAGTAAATCTGCCCGTCCACGTTCGTGAAGCTGAAATTTTTCACACTTGGGTCTGCCGGAATGGGTTCTTCCTGCACATCCAGTTCATCGTCGGAGATTTCCGGCTCTGTGATAGTAGCCTGGATGTTGCTGACCGCCTCTTTTAACTGCTGAGCAAGGTCTGCACCCTCGATAGGCTTGACCGTAGTTTCCTGCTTGCCATACTGCGTGCTTTCCGTGGTGATCTCCCCCAGCACCATCTCAGGATGCTGCGCAAAATACTGGTTGATGGAATATCCTTCCGGTGTTTCACCAATATCCACCCAGTCAGCCCGCTCCACCGCTGCACGGTCACGCTTCTGCAGGAACAGAATGTCAGCAACCACACCCGTGTTGGCATTGCGCTGGAACGCATTGTTCGGCAGTCGAATCGCGCCTACCAGATCGGCACGGTTGGAAAGGTACTCACGGACAGAGGAATCCTTTTTATCCATCGTACCGCTGGACGTTACCACTGCTACCACACCGCCCGGACGCACAAGGTCAAGGCTCTTGGCGATAAAATAATCGTGGATGAGGAAATTGTGGCGGTCATACCGCTTATCCGGCACTTTGTAATTGCCGAAGGGTACGTTACCCACAACACAGTCAAAGAAGCTGTCCGGGAACTGCATTGTTTCAAAGCCTTGCACTGCAATCTTGTTTTTCTGGTACAACTGCTGTGCAATGCGGCCCGAAATGCTATCCAGCTCCACGCCGTACATCCGAATCTTCTCCATGCTGTCCGGCACCAGACCCATGAAATTGCCGACACCACAGGACGGTTCCAGCACATTGCCTTTGGACAATCCCATATTGCCCAGAGCTTCATACATTGCCTTGATGACCGTAGGAGAAGTGTAAAACGCATTCAGGGTACTGGCGCGGGCTTCCTTATACTCATCTGCCGTGAGCAGGGACTGTAGTTCGGCATACTCTTTCGACCATTCTGCGTTGTTTTCATCGAACACCTGCGGAATGCCGCCCCATCCCACATACCGGGAAAGGATTTCCTGTTCCTCCGCTGTGGCCTGCCGCTGCTCTGCATCCAGCGTTTGCAGCACCCGAATGGCTTCCACATTGGCTTTATACTTTGTTTTCGGTCCTCCTGCGCCGAGATCATCATCCGTAATGCGGAAGTTCATAGGCTCCTGTTTGGGCTGTGCAGGCAGTTCTGTTTCTGCTTCACTGTCCAGCGGAAGATTGTGCTTCCGCCGTGCATGGTTGACCTCTGCCGGGGTCATGGGCTGCTGTGTCAGTGGTTCCAGGGCTTCCTCTGCCGCTGCGCGGCTGATGGCATCCGTTCTGTTTTGCACATCTGCGATCAGCTGCATCTGTTCCGGCGGAAACTCAGGATTGAGCAAATCTTCCAACTCTCCACCCGATTCTGCCACCGAATAGATCACATCCATCTGCTCCGGGGAAAAATCCTCGTAAGCCACACCAGCATTATGCAGAGCCGTAAAGACTGTGATTTCCACCGCTTCTTCCATCGGTACATCTGCCTGTTCATACACATGCCGAATGTACTCCAGTGGTTCCGTTCGGAAGATCGGATACCGGGCTTCTTTCGCAAGGGTCATGTCCTGCAAACTGACCGTTCCCTGTTCAAAGTTGACCGAATTCACACGGAACTCTCTATCTTCCAGTTCGATGGTTGTGTTAATCGGTAAGTATTCCTCTCTGCGGAAATACTTTGTCTGCGCATGGGTTCCATCTTCCTGCTGGCCGGACAGATAGATACTCTCCCCCTGTTTCCAGAGCTTCATTGCCTGTGAAACCCACTGTTCACGCGGAAAACCAGATACCTCAACCTTGCCGAGTGCGGTTTCCTTTTCCAACAGCTTGCTGCCAAGAAGTTCTGAAACGCGCTTTGCATCCTCGCCGTAGAACTCAAAGTTACCGTGCTGCTCGTAGCCGACCAGCGCATCCGGGTAACGCTCTTTCAGCGCGTTATACTCGTTGGCGGCATCCAGCGGCAGGGGCTGCAGCGTCTGCTTAGAGGGCTTTACATCCACAAGAGGCGCATCCTTTTGGGGTTCCTCAACCGCTGCGGCGGTTGACTGCTCTTTCGATTGCGGTTCCTGCTCCATGAAGTCAAACATGGACATCTGCCCCTGTTCAGGAACCGCAATCTCAACAGCCCTCTTCTTTTCCGGGAAAATCGTGTACGTTCCCTCGACATATTGGTGCAGGATAGAGAGGGATTCTGCCTTACGCTCATATTCTCCCGAATCCAGCGGCACAGACAGAAGCGCATTGTCCATCTGCTCCAACAGTTCTGCCGAAAGTTCGGTGTCTGCCAGCTTTTCGACGAGAGCCTTTCGTCCCTCTTCGTGGTAAAGATCCTGCGGGAAAGGACGTTCCACCTCGTTCGGCAGACGGTGGTAAAAATTTATCACCCGCATTGCCATCCGCTCGCGCTCATAAGCAGGCATCCGGGAGTAGTCTGCCGGCTTCAAATACTCACTGTCACGGATCAGCTGGTCGATTCGGCCTGCGGCCTGATTCCAGTTCAGATGAACGCTTGCATCCGGGTTCCCGTATGGCCCGCGCTCCAAATCAATGCCCCTGCCATCGTGATCTTCGTGAGAATCGTCTGCCCCGCAGAGTGCATGGCTGCTGCCGCCGATTCCGTAATGCTCTTTCAGGAAGTCAGCCCGTTCTTTTTTGTCCTCATGATTCAGGAAGAACGAATAGATTGCCAGCCGACTGTCCGAATAATTGCTTCCCCGCGTGAAATATCCATTGATTTCATCTTCCGTGATAAATCGTTTGTACTCATTCCAGTGAAAGCCATCCCGCGCCGAGTAGTTTTGATAGGGTTTTGCAAACTGCTGGAACAGAGCTGCCACTTTATCCGGCTTATAAAAGTGCATCCGCATCAGGTCTTTATCTTCGGCGTAGGCTTCTCCCAGCGCAGATAATCTGTCATTAAGGTCCGTCAGAAAATCCGCATCGTCCAGCAAGCCTGCCAGTCTGTCTGTCAGTTCCGGGAAACCGCCCCTGAAGATTTCTGTATCCTGAAACACTGCTTCGGCAACACCATCGGCCAAATCACGTTCCATATAAGCCAACGTCTGCGCGTGTTCCTGCAAAGCGTTCTGCCGTGCAGCATCCAGAACCGCCTGCGGCGCATACTCGCCCTGCCGGAGCAGTTCATGGATACGGTTGCTGACATCCTCCCACGAAAGAAACGCATTGACAATCGTGCCGCCCTTAGCCGTATCACCTGCTGCAATGCGCAGTCCCAAATCATCGAACCAGACGGCATACTTCGCACCGCCAATTTCAAAGCCTTTGCCGCCCGTACCATATTCGTTTTTCACGAACTCCGTGTATTCTTCCGGGGTTTTCTCGACCATGAAATTGTAGATCAGGCGCAGCTGGCCCTTGCTGCGGTTGCTGCCCGTGCGCAGGATTTCATCGACCACTTCGGAATCAAGTGCAATTTCATCCGCATACCGCGCCTGGATCGGTGCTTCAATGGCGCGGATCTGCTGTTCCACGGTCGGCAAATCAGGAAAAGAAAAAGCAGAGGCAATTTCTTCCTCTGCTTCGCTCAAATCTTGTTCTGTTGTCGGTTCGGTTAATTGTACACCAATTCCTTCAAGACGATCTCCTCTGCCATCGCCGTCAGGTTGTTCTGGTGCGCCGCCCATGCCAGCGGGTCCTTTTCCTTGCTCGGTGCCGGAAACTTCTCGTTCAGGCTGTCCAGCAGGGTTTCCACCCGACTCTCCGCTGCTTCCTCGATCTCCGCCAGATGCTGGTTCAGCCTGCCGCTCATCAGCATACTCTGATACCAGTTCTTGCGGTTCTCTTTCAGGTACGTCCTGCGCAGCATCCCGTACTTCCCGATGGTCTGCGGCTCGTCCTTCACGGCCAGATTCGGGAACAGATAATCTCCCTTGCGGTAATACGTCAACTCCATTTTCTTGTCCTCCTTTGGTCGTGTTTTCTTTGGTTTCGTGCTTTAATGTGTTAAAGTCCGTATTGGTATTATACAAGCTGTCAACGGATTTTTCAAGCTGCTGCGTGATTTCTTTTTTGTAAATTTTCCGCATCTCACGGCCAATATCAAAAAGAACCGCTTCGCACTGTTCGGAAACCGCGTTACCAAGGAACGACAGCACCGGCAGCTTGTTGAAATCCACGATACGGATAAAGTCATCATCGTCCAGCACATCCATAGGCTCCTGCCCGCAGCGGCGGGAAAGCGTATAGAAGATGCTGTTGGTCATCAGTTCCCGGAAGCGGACGCGGATGTTATCTTCGTCCAGTTCTTCCAGAAACGTATCCGCCACCTCATAGGCCAGACCGTCCATCGCTTCATCCAGATTGTCGGCGGTCAGCTGCTGTGCCAGTTCCATCAGGGCGGTGTTCATGCTGTCTGTCTGGGATAAACCATAGGTATCTTCCAGATGGTCTAAGATAGCCTGCTCATGCTCGTGGCTGTCCAGATTCCATAAGAGCGGTGTTTTTCCGCCGCGCACCAGATGGGTGTCAGCAATATCGAACACATACCGCAGCTTGGTACGCGGTCCGGTATCATCCAGAAGCGCGATGCCTTTTGCGCCACGGTTGATCCATCGGCTCATTTTCTGATTCCAGAGTTCCAGTTCTGCGCAGGCGGTCGCATCGGGCCGCTGCGCGTGGATCAGGAGTGCATCGGTGAACGAATAGCGGTACAGCCGCGCCGCCACATCCAGATAACTCATCCAGTCCTGTGGCGAGTTACTGACATACCGGGCGTTCTGCTGCGCCAATTCTCGAATATCGTTAATCTGTGGCAAGGGTCAAACCTCCTTTACGTTTTCGTTTTCATCGGTGTTTTTGGAAATTCCAGACTGTACTGTGCGCGACCCTCTTCGACGCGCATCACAAGGTCAGCGGCGAATGTCTTATCTTTTTTCGCGGAATAAAAGTCTTTTACATGGGTGCGGCCTTTCTTCAAAAGGTCTACCGCCATCTTCTTGTCCAGCGTTTTTCTCATGTTGGACAAGTATCTGCTTTCTTTCCAGAGGGCAAATTTGCAGCTGCGGTCTGCACAGCAAAAGCTGAGTTTACTTTCATGCACAGGATTTCCGCAGACCGGGCAGCTTCCTACGCTTACCTTATTATGATTGGGAGCTGCCGCGATGGTAGGAATCTGCCGGAGGTCAGTCAGCATCTTATCGAGCAATCCATGGATGCCCTGCATAAAATCATGGGGCTTGATCTCGCCGCGCTCCATCCGCAGCAGGTCATTTTCCCATTCGGCTGTCATACTGGCAGATTTCAGGTAGTCCGGGATATTGCGGATTGCGGCCACACCATCCTCCGTGGGAATCATCTGCTTGCCCTTGCGCTGCACATAGCCGGAGGATACCAGCTTTTCCAGAATTGCGGCGCGCGTTGCAGGGGTTCCCAGACCTTTCTTCTCGGTATCCTTTTCAAATTCCTTGTTGCCTGCGGTTTCCATGGCCGACAGCAGGGTATCTTCGGTATAGACTTTCGGCGGTGAAGTAAAGCCCTGCTTTTTCTCTGCCCGTACCACAGGAAGAACCATTCCCTGCTCCATCTTTTTCGGAAGCGGTACATCTTTGTCCTTTTCCGGCTCTGCAAACGGAACAGGTTTTGCAGTATAACCGGGCTGCAGAACATCCTTATATTTTGCCGTAAAGTTCCCGCCCTGACAGCATACCGTCACCAGAACATCTTCGTAGATGAACGACGGCTGTACAGCCTGCACCAGCTTCCAGATGATAAGCGAAAGAATCTTCTGTTTGGTTTCGGACAACTTTTCCTTATTACACTTTGCGCCCTGCATCGTCGGCAGGATTGCATGATGGTCTGTGACCTTGCTGTTGTTGATAACGCAGCTTACGTCTGCCGCCGCGCCATCTAAGGCCAGCACCAGAGATTCCACCGTCTTGCGCATATCCTCGGTCACGAACTGGCAGTCCGTTCTGGGATACGTCACCAGCTTTTCTTCATACAGTTCCTGTGCCGCCTGCAAGGTCTGGCTGGCGGTCAGGCCATAATAGCGGTTTGCTTCTCGCTGCAAAGTCGTCAGGTCATACAGCTTCGGGGGCTTCTTTTCTACCCTCTTGCGCTCGATGCTGCCAACCACTGCACACTGTCCATCGCAAGCGGCCTGCATAGCATCTGCGTCCTGCTTCTGCGCCATCTGTTCCGATACAGCCACGACACCCGCACCGGACAGTTCCACTTTGTAATAGGGTTCCTTTACAAAGTTCTGGATTTTGGTCTGCCGTTCGGCCAGCATCGCCAGCGTCGGGGTCTGCACACGGCCAATGGTCTGTTTTCTGCCATATTTTTTCGTAAAAGCGCGGGTTCCGTTCATGCCAATCAGCCAGTCCGCTTTTGCTCTGCACTCGGACGCTGCAAACAGATTGTCGTATTCTGCTCCCTCTTTCAGATTTTCAAAGCCCTGCTGGATGGCAGCATCCTCCATGCTGCTGATCCACAGCCGCTTGATGGGGAGTTTACTTCCGGCAAGAGCATACACACGGCGGAAAATCGCTTCGCCCTCGCGCCCTGCGTCGCAGGCGTTCACCACATAATCAAATTTCTTGCTGCGGAGCAGTTTGCGCAGGACATTGAACTGCGGCTTCTTTGTATTGTGTACCAGCAGTTTCCACTCGACAGGGAGAATCGGCAAATCCTCAAAACGCCAGTTTTCATAGCGTTCATCGTAATGTTCCGGGGCTGCATACTCTGCCAGATGCCCCAGACACCAGCTTACCACGCAATCCCCACCCTCCAGATACCCGTCCTCCTGCCGATATGCACCGATCACTTTTGCAATGGATTTCGATACGCTCGGTTTTTCTGCAATCACCAGATATTTCAACGCTTTCTCCTTTTTGAAAAAAGCAGGGATAGCCTTTCGACTACCCCTGCATCCTTATGTTACGGTTTTCTTATGTGCCATTCTCGTTGCCGGACTGATTATCCTCGTTCACCGTCGCAAGGCTCTGGTCAGTTTCCAGATTTTCACTCTGCGGCGTTTCTTCTTTCGGCTTCGGCTTATAAATGTAGAAGTAGAAGAAAGCACCTGCACCGCCCAGTGCCGCCACGAATACCAGCAGCAGAATCTTATTCATGCCACCGCTCGATTCCTCTTTCGGTTCTTCGATTTCCACATCCGGGGTAGGTTCGGGTTTGGTTTCGGGCAGAACTACCGCAGGCGTTTCTTCTTCCTGCTTGCCGTTCCGCTCTTCATCGTCCAGAAACTCCTGCAAATCGTACTCGTCGATCATCGAGAGCATATAGACGTTTTCGCTGTTTCGCGCCCGGTCGATCACCAGAAAGAATGTATTGCCGCCCTTGGTCTTGACCGTGAAGAACTCCTTGCTGGGGTCATCCACGATGTCATCCTCTACCTCGCCGTTGCCCGCGATGGTGAACGGGATTTTTTCTTCCTCGGTCGGCTCTACTTCCTCAATCACCTGCACAGGTTCCTCTGCCACCTCGGTGGTATCCACATAGGCAAAGGCCGGGGTCGAAAAGTCCACCGCCATCAGCAGGGTCAGAATTGTGCTGGGGATAACAACTCCCAGCCGTTTAAGCATCTTTTTCAATCGCTTCCTCCGTTTCTGCTTCCTCCGAAGCGTTCTTTACAGCGGTCAAGAACGTCACATTGCCCGCCTGAATGTTGTCCAGCAGAGCCAGCAGTTCGCGCCCTCCCATCTTGGTGCTGCGGATGGCACGGATGATCTCGCTGTCCTCTTCCTTTTTCTGTGCTGCCCGGATGGTTCTCAGCCGTTCTTCCAGTTCCGCGATCTGCTGTTCCGTCTTTTCGGCTTCATCCAGATATTTCTGTAATTTTTTGCCCATCGGCCCTCCTTTCAGTTGATGCGGCCAAAGCCTAAAAAGTGGCTTTGCCAGTAGGTCGAATTGATGCTGGTATAGGAAATGGGATCGCCGCAGTGGATCATCATCCCATTGCCGACGTAGATTCCAACGTGCGACGCACCAACGGTGTTATAGGTTTTCTCAAAGAAGATCAAGTCACCAGGCTGTGCATCCGCAGAAGAGACATAGCTGCATTTCCCTCGCAGACCGTTGGCCGTTGTACGCCCAACGCTCCACCCATTGCCGCTGTTATTGATGACCCAGCAGACGAAGCCGGAGCAATCAAAACTGGTGCTTGGGGAACTTCCGCCCCACACATACGGCATACCAAGATACTTTTCGGCTTCCTCAATCATCCTTGCGAACTTTTCATCCGAAAGGGCTTCCGAGGGAATGTCGTACTGGAAGCCACCGCCGGAGCTACCAGCACCGCCGCCCGTGCCAATACTGCCCGTTGTACCGCCGCTGTAAGTCGGTGATCCTGCGCCGAACAGTTCAGGGCGGTTGCCGTAGGTCAGGTTATAGGCATCATACCGCCCGGTCTGCTTCCGGTTCATGTTCTTCCGTGCGATGGTGTCAAAGCCTTTATTTTTCAGCAGGACATTGAGGATTTTGTACTCATACTCCACTTCTTCCTGATAGGTATAGGTTTCCATGCTGACGTTTCCAAAAGCGTCTATCGTTGGCCGAACCCCTACTCTGGTTTCCATGCGAGTGCGAATCTCAATGGTTTCCCACACTTTCAGGAGATACTGCTGCTTGAACAGTTCCTTGATAACAGGCTTGACCTGTCCTCTGGTGAACTGTTCATAAACCGCAGTCAGATGGGAAATAAGCTGATATGGGTCATGCCCGATTTCATCCAGCTGATAGCGGTATTCATCGTAGCCCGGATGGGTGGATTCCATCTGCCGAATCTGCTTATCCAGTTCTTTTTCCAGTTCCAGATAATCCTCTTCCGCACCCTTCATATCGGCATCCTTGCTGGGATATGTCGTTCCCACAAAGGTACTGCCTGTCCCCTGAATTGCTGCACCGCAGCTTGAAAAGGCTCCCAGCATTACCATCACCAGCAGGATGCCGACACCAATACCGACCCATAGGGTTTTGTGCTGCACGACGATTTCCTGCACCGCCGCTTTCGCTTTCTCCGTAATGGTGTTGGTTGCCGCCTGAAAACGCACCTTCACTTCTGTTGTCTTTGTCAGATGAATATTAAAAGTTG
>OGYA01000561.1_pt1 | contig 29452 bp, 23 predicted proteins | sample 1576401 | NCBI WGS metagenome assembly OGYA01 (sample SAMEA3541485, study PRJEB24748) | human gut metagenome | biome: human gut; feature: human-associated habitat; material: faeces | place: China | collected 2012 | reverse complement strand
TCGGCCGCGCTGACGGCCCTCGCGCTGCTGGCCTCCTATATCGAGGAGATACGCATCGGACTGCTGCACAACGGCGTGACGGCCCTCGACCTGCCCAACGGCACGACGCAGCTGGTCGAGAAGGCTTCGCTCCTCGATTTTATGGAGTATTACCACGTGTCGCTGATGAATCCGACGGTGCTGATCGGCGTGTTTGTCGGCGCGATGATGTCGTTCCTGTTCTGCGGCCTGACGATGAACGCCGTGGGGCGTGCGGCCCAGAGCATGGTGAACGAGGTGCGCCGCCAGTTCCGCGAGATCAAGGGCATCCTTACGGGCGAGGGCACTCCCGACTATGCCCGTTGCGTCGAGATTTCGACGCGCGGCGCCCAGCGCGAGATGCTGCTGCCGAGTCTGCTTGCTATCGTCGTGCCGGTGGTCGTCGGCTTGGTGTTCGGCGTGGCGGGCGTCATGGGACTGCTTGTCGGCGGCCTGAGTTCGGGCTTTGTGCTGGCCGTGTTCATGGCCAATGCGGGCGGTGCGTGGGACAACGCCAAGAAGATGGTCGAAGAGGGACATTTCGGCGGTAAAGGCTCCGACTGCCACAAGGCGACCGTCGTGGGCGATACCGTGGGCGACCCCTTCAAGGATACGTCGGGTCCGTCGCTCAATATCCTCATCAAACTGATGTCGATGGTCTCGATCGTCATGGCCGGCCTGACGGTAGCTTTCCACCTTTTTTAGTCTGCCGGAATCCCTTGCTGCGACGGCTGCCTGCATCTGCGGGCGGCCGTCGCTGATTCGGCGGGAGTGCGGATTCGAGACGGAGCATCCAGTCCGACGCTCTTGAGACGTTCTCCGCCGTCTGCTGCTGGCGGTCGTCCGCCGTCGGTTGTCCGCAGCCTGCCTCTCTCCGGCGGCGGTTCTCTGCGCGTCGCTTTGTATCTGCCGCACCGCCGTCCGCCGCCATATGTGAAAAAGCCTTTCGGCCCTAACGGACGAAAGGCTTTCGTGTGTCGGAAGAGCGCGTTTGCGGAGGTGCCGTTATTTCTTGCTCGCGCCGCTTTCGAGAATCGAGACGATGGAGTAGAGCGTGAAGCAGATGGCGCCGAATCCCGTCAGCACGCGCGCTGGGACGAAGTATTTGGTTTCGAACAGCGCCGCTTCGTAGAGGAACGCGGCGAGGAAAAGGCACGCCAGCGCCGTGAGTACCGGAATGATCGGAATGCGGTTGGCCAGCGGGAAATCGGCGTGCCAGATTTTCGCCAGCAGGATTACCTTGCTCGAAATGCTCCAGCAGATCAGTGCCAGTCCGATCAGCACGAAGCCCACGAAATTGATCGACTCGCCCCGGAATGTGAAGATCATGATCAGCCCCAGTACAAAAGACAGTCCGCCCATGCAGAGTACCAGACTCATCCAGCGGCGGCGTTCGCCCATCGTGTAGCTGCCACGTGCCTGACGGGCGATGCTGGCGACCAGCGCGATCAGCGAGGTGCAGACGCAGGCGATGCCGAACATGACGCTGCCCGCGACGATATGCGCCGGGAGCGTCCCGATCGAAAACAGCAGGATGCACCAGAGCCATGCTCCGGCGGCCACGGCCGATACGATGAAGATCAGCAGCGAGCTTTGTCCGCGCGAGAATCCCGCAGGATTGATCGAGAAGCTGCTGTCGCCTGAGTTTTTGGGAATCAGGCTGAATCTGGTCGAGGAGGTGGCGGCCGTCGAGACGCAGGCCGTGATGAGTCCGAGTCCGCAGACCACATGCCCCGTGACGTATGCGCCCGTCATGTTCGACGTGATGATGAAGATTCCGCAGATGACCGTCATGGCGGCGAAAGCGTAACCGACGGCCGGGAAAAGGTACTTCGCGGCGGCGCTGTAGGTGCCGATGATCTGGCGGATGATGGTCGCGGCCGTGCAGTAGAGCGCGACGCAGATCGAGCCGAGGAAAAAGACGACGGGACCTGCGGTCAGCCGTGAAGGATCGCTTCCGGCGGCGAAGACGTAGGCGCCGTAACCGAAACAGAATGCCGCCATCACGAGGGGTATGGCGCGGAAAAGAATGCTTATGCCGTGGTTCATAAACTGAGTTTTTGTTCGAACGCAGACCTGCAAATCCCGAACCAAAGAAAAAATGGCTATCTTTACGCCATGAAAAATATCGTTTTCGACCTCGGCGGGGTGCTTTTCGCCCGCGACAAAAATAAGTCCACACAGGAATTCCATGAATTTTTCAGCTTCATCCGCTCGGAGCGGATGCCCCTTTTCTGGGAGGAGTACGACCGGGGCGCATCGACGCTCGGCGAGGTGACCGACATGCTCGCCCGGACGACCGGCTGCCCGCGCGAAAAGTGCGAACGTTTTCTGCTGCTGTCGATCGACATGCAGGAGCCCGTCGCGCCGACCGAACGGCTCGTCGGCGACCTGAAGGCCGCGGGGTACAGGCTTTACGTGCTTTCGAACATGTCGCGCGAGTTCATCGCCTTCCTGCGCCGTTTTCCCGTCTACCGGCTTTTCGACGGCGAGGTGGTCTCCTGCGAGGAGGGGACGGTGAAGCCCGAACCGCGGATTTACGAAATCCTGCTGGAACGCTACGGACTCGATCCCGCCGAAACCCTCTTCATCGACGACCGCGCGGCGAATATCGCCGCCGCCGAAGGGCTGGGCATCGCCGGATACCTTTTCGACCACCGGAATCCCGCCGCCGCATGCGACGAGCTGCGCCGCAGGCTGCTGTAACGATAGAACGCGATAAAAAAAAGAGAGGCCGGTGAAAACCGGCCTCTCTTTGCATTGCAGTCTCTCGGAGACTTAGTTGAACGTGTAGCGGATGCTGAACATGGCCGACCAAGTCGCAACCGTGCTCGCATACTTCGACCAAACGGGCTTGGTGAAGTTGTAGGCGTTGGTCTTGGTGTTGTATTTCAGAATCTGCGACGATTCGAGATGGTCGATGCCGCACCAGTTGCGGTTGATCAGGTTGGCGAGGTTGTTGATATCGACGCCCAGCGTGATCGTGTTGCGCTTGCCGTTGATATTGATGTAGAAATCCTGCGAGAATTTGAAATTCACCATGTGCTGCCACGGCATCACGGCGCCGCCGCGCTTCGAGTATTCGCCGATGTGCTTCGACAGGTAGGAATCCTTGTTGATGAATGCCCAGAAGTCGTTTTTCTGGTCGGCGGCCGAGTAGATGACCTTGCCGTTGTCCACCAGATCGGCGAACGTCATCTGGTCGAGCTGTTCGCGGGTCGGGATGTAGAGAAGCAGGTCTGCACCGCCGTCGCCGGTGACGTTACCCATCGTATAGGAGTAGCGCGAGTAGGAGTAACCGCCGATATAGCCGTGCTGGAACGCTTCGTAGTAGAGTCCGAAGTTCGATGCGCCGTTCTTCTGCGCCAGACGGTAGCCTACGTTGAAGAGAATGCGGTGGGGCGATACGTACGATGCGTATCCCAGTTCGGGCGTGTTCGAACCGTTGCGGTTGAACGTATTGGTGTTATATGCCGAAGTCACTTGGTCGCCGATGCCGTCGATCACGTTCTTGGCGCTCGAATAGGTGTAGGCAGCCATCAGCGAGAGACCGAAGCCCCAGCGTTTCGACACCTGAGCGGAAACCGATGCGTAATATCCGTCGATATCGGCGTTGTTGATCAGGTAAGGATTGATGGAGTATTTTTCTTCGGGATTCTTGTTTCTGATATTCTGGCTCTTCCATGCCTTGCGCAGGGCAGGTTCGCCCGGAAGCTGAATACCTGCGGGGTCCTCTTCGATACCGAGTTTGGTTACGGTTACCGAGTTGAAATCCTTGTTGTAGATTCCCTCGATATTCAGGTCAACGTCACCCGGCAGTTTCAGATCCAGCGCCAGTGAGGTCTTCCACGTGGAGGGCATCTTGAGCTTCTTGTCCAGAATGGTAGGCTGCGTGTTGGCCGCCAGATCCTGCTGTTTGTAGGTGCCGCCGTAAATGTCCTTCAGCATGTCGTTGACGTTGGTGTGGAAGCTGGGCATGCGCGAATCGCCCTTGTAGAGCGAGAGTCCGTTCTGGATGCAGTTGCTGTTTCCGGCCACCGACACCAGCCATACGAACGGCAGACGGCCGTTGAAGACGCCCGTACCGCCGCGGAGAATGTATTTGCGTTCGCCGGTCATATCCCAGTTGAAACCTACGCGGGGAGCTACGGCCAGACGTGCTTTGGGCATGTCCGAGGTCTTATAGCCGCCGTAGTTGGCGAAAGCCTGCGTGAAGTCCTTGTTCTCGTTGTTGTCGATGGAGGGGTAGGAGGGCACCTCGAAACGAATGCCGACCGTGGCCTTGAAGCGCTCGCTGAAATTGATCTCGTCCTGCAGGTAGATCGAATACTGCATGTAGGTGAACTGGGGATACTCCTGAGCCAGTGCGTCGTTGTTGCCGTGGGCGATACGGAACGCCAGCGGTTCGCGGTCGTTCTTGAAATCGTCCCATGTCTCATAGACGTAGTAGCCGGCGCCGCCCTGCAGGTAGCCGTTCTTGGCCACGTTGTGCTCGAACTGCAGACCGGCGACGAAACGGTTCTTGCCGACCGTATAGCCGATTTCGTCCGTCACGACGTGCGTGCTGACCTCGCGCAGGTTGCCGTACGTGAAGGGGTCGAGACCGAACGAGGCGTATACGGCGCGGTTGCCTTGGTATTCTTCGAGAATGTCTACGGTCGGGAAGAGCTTGCCGTCGTAGCTGCGCGGCTCGTACTGATGCGAGTAGGTGTAGCGCAGCGTGTTGGTCAGACGGCCTTCGAGGAAGCGCGAATTCAGCTCGGCGGCTACCGACGTGAAGTTCTGCTCCTGATAGTAGCGCGAATTCTGGAAATACATGGCGTAATTCGAAGTACGGCCGTAGTTGTTGCGGTCATAGGCCAGCTTGCTGTCCAGCGGGCTGATCGAACTGGACGGCGACGACGAATACTTGTTCTGGGTACGGCTGAAGCGTACGTTGAGCGAGTTGTTGCGGTTGATGTTCCAGTCTACGCGGGCCATGAGTTTGTAGCCGGGCGTTTTTACCGAATAGCCTTGGTAGGGACCGGGGTTGTAGCCGTATTTGTCGATCAGGAAATTGCTGATTTCGTCGAGTTTTTCGACCGTCGGACGGTTGTACTGGGTGCCGCTGCCGAAGTTCTGGCCCTCGTTGGTGCGTGCCAGACGCGACGTTCCCGGCGTGGTGTTCCACTCGCGCTCGAAGTTGGCGAACACGAAGAGCTTGTCCTTGACGATCGGGGCGCCGATGCTGAAGCCGAGGGTGGTGTTGCGCATTTCGCTCAGCGACAGTTTGCCGCCGTCGTACTTGTCGCCCTGAAGCTGGTCGCTCTTGGCGAAAACATATGCCGAAGCCTTGAATTCGTTGGTTCCCGACTTGGTTACGGCGTTGATCGCACCGCCCGTAAAGCCGCTCTGGCGAACGTCGTAGGGGGTGACCGATACCGACATCTGCTCCAGTGCGTCGAGCGAGATGGGCGAGCCGCCTGCGGGCAGGTTGCCGCCGATGCCGAAGGCGTTGTTGAACGCGGCGCCGTCGACCGTTACGTACGACTGACGGTAGTTACCGCCGCCGATGGCCAGACCCGACGTGGTGGTCGAAGCCTGCGGCGTGAGTTTCATGATATCGTTCATGCTGCGGCTTACCGAAGGCATCAGCTCGATCTGCTCGCTGGAGATGCTCGTAACGGCGCCTGCGCGGTTTACGTTCATCGAGCTGTTGCGGCCGTCGGCCGTAACGACTACGGCTTCGAGCGTCTGGCTGTCCTTCAGGAAAGCGTTGCGCGTGAGGGTTTCGCCCAGCTGCAGTTCGAGTCCGGGGAACTCGACGCCCTGATAACCCACGAACGAGAAGGTCACGGTGTAGGGACCGCCCGTACGCAGGCCCTGCAGGTTGTAGCGGCCGTCCTTGTTGGTCACGGCGCCGTACTGCGTACCCGAAGGGGTGTGCACGGCGATAACGGTGGCGCCGGCGAGGGGCTGGCCCTGTTCGTCGGTAACCGTACCGTTCATGCCCGAAGTCGTCACCTGCGCGGAAGCCGCGGCGACGGTGAAAATCGAGAGCATCAGAATGAAAAGTTTCTTCATACCAAATAATTTAGTTAATAAAAAAGGGTTTTGTTGTCGTTTTCGTTGCATTTGCGATTCGCTTCCCTGCCGCAGACTCCTGCAAGGCCGTTTTCCGGAGAGTCCGTAAAAGCAGAGAGGGATACACCTCGTCCGGAGTATCCCTCGTTACTTATATTATATAGTCACGATGATCTAGTTGCGTTCGTTTTCGCACGTTATAAAAGCCCCCCCCCGCATATATACGGAAAAGATGCGAACAGACCGATATATTGACTAAGTCAGCCATAAGTTTCATAGCACAAATATAAATCAAATATTCCGACGCCGCAATAGAACATGCGAAATTTTTATCAAACAAATTTTCAGTGCGTTGCCGGGGCCGCCGGAGGGGCTTCCGGCACGTTCCTTGCGCCCGCTGCGGCGTATGCGGAACTTCAGGGAAAGATACTGGCGCTATTCGCTTTTCGTGCTGATCCTCGGACTGGGGATCACGATCTGCATCGAGCTGACTCCGTTTCTGGGCGGTCTGCTCGGCGCGGCGACGATCTACGTGCTGCTCCGGCGGCAGATGCAGGTCCTGACGGCCTGCCGCCGCTGGCGGCGCAGTCTTGCCGCCTCGCTGCTGCTGGCCGAGGCGGTGCTCTGTTTTCTGGTCCCCATCAGCCTGATCGTCTGGATGGTGGTCAATCAGGTGCAGGACATCACGCTCCGGCCCGATTCGATCATTACGCCGCTCAAGCACATCGCGGCGCTCATTCACGAGAAAACCGGCTACAACCTCTGGCAGGAGGAGAATATCTCGTCGATGATCGGCATGATTCCCAAGCTGGGGCAGTGGGTCGTGTCGAGCATTTTCGATTTCGGGGTCAATATCGTCGTGCTGCTGTTCGTGCTTTACTTCATGCTGATCGGCGGCCGCCGCATGGAGGAGTACTGCCGCGAGATACTTCCCTTCGACAGCTCGGTGAGCGGCAGCGTCATGCGCGAAGTGCATATGATCGTCCGCTCGAACGCCATCGGAATCCCCCTGCTGGCCGTGGTGCAGGGTATCGTGGCCTACATCGGCTACCTGATCTTCGGCGCTCCCAGTCCGCTGTTCTGGGGCGTGCTGACCTGCTTCGCGACGATCATCCCGATCTTCGGCACGGCGCTGGTCTGGCTGCCGCTGGCCGGATACATGGCCCTTGCGGGCGAGTGGGGGCCGGCCGTGGGGCTGACGCTGTACGGCGGACTGGTGGTGACGCACGTGGACAACGTCGTGCGTTTCGTGATGCAGAAGAAGCTGGCCGACACGCACCCGCTCGTGACGATCTTCGGCGTATTCATCGGCCTCTCGCTCTTCGGGTTCATGGGCGTCATCTTCGGTCCGCTGCTGCTTGAGATGTTCGTCTTCTGCGTCAATATCTTCAAGAAGCGCTACCTCGACGGCACGCCTGATAAACAGCTCTTTGTGCCCGGCGGCGCTGTCAGGGCGCATGGCCCGGAAGCCCCTGCGGGGCGGGGTGTTTACGAAAAGTAATCTTTTCGGTCGTTTTTTGTGAAAATTCCGTGCAAAATAGTTGGAATTTGAAATTGTTTATTATCTTTGTTATTGGAATAACAGTAAAGACGGGAAACAAGAACCCTTAATTCAAATATCACAATGGCGAGAAATCTCAAAATCAGAGACCTTACGTTGCGCGACGGACAGCAGTCCTCGTTCGCGACGCGCATGTCGCAGGCGCAAGTAGACCGCTGCCTGCCGTACTACAAAGATGCAAATTTCTATGCGATGGAGGTCTGGGGCGGTGCCGTGCCCGACTCGGTGATGCGCTATCTCAATGAGAATCCGTGGACGCGTCTGGAGACCATTCACAAGGCCGTCGGCAACGTGTCGAAACTCACGGCCCTGTCGCGCGGCCGCAACCTGTTCGGCTACGCTCCCTATCCCGACGACGTGATCGACGGCTTCTGCCGCAACTCGATCGAGAGCGGGCTGGGCATCATGCGTATTTTCGACGCCCTGAACGACGTGGACAACGTCAAATCGACGGTCAAGTACGTCAAGCAGTACGGCGGCATCGCCGACTGCGCGGTTTGCTATACGGTCGATCCGAAATACCCCGAACCCGGTTTCTTCGCCAAGCTCATGGGCAGGAAGAGCCACGAGCAGGTCTTCACCGACGCCTATTTCCTCGACAAGGCCAAGCAGATGGCCGCGCTGGGTGCCGACATGATTACGATCAAGGACATGTCGGGTCTGATTCCGCCGCGCCGCGTCGCCACGCTGGTCAAGCTGTTCAAGAAGAACATCGACATTCCGGTCGATTTCCATACCCACTGTACGCCCGGCTACGGCCTTGCATCGGTGCTTGCGGCGATCGTCGCCGGCGTCGACGTCGTCGATACCAACTGCTGGTATTTCGCCGAAGGCACGGGCGCCCCGGCCATCGAGCTGGTGCACGTCTTCTGCAAGAAGCTCGGCGTCGATACCGGTGTGAACATGGAGGCCGTCGCCAAGATCAACACCCAGCTGCGCGAGATCCGCAAGGAACTCAACCAGTCGGTATTCGGCACGGAAAAACCCGAACCCAAACCCTTCAATCCGCTCACCGACACGCTGCCCGCCGAGATCGACGCGCTGTTCGACAAGGCGATCAAGGCCGCTCAGGCCGACGACGAGGCCGCGACGATCGACGCCTGCCGCAAGATCGAGGCTTACTTCGGCTTCCCGGCTCCCAACGAACTGGTGCAGAAGGCCGAGATTCCCGGCGGCATGTATTCGAACATGGTGGCCCAGCTCAAGCAGCTCAAGGCCGAGGATATCCTGCCGCGCGCCATGGAGCTGATTCCGTCGGTGCGTCTGGCCGCGGGTCTGCCGCCGCTGGTGACCCCGACTTCGCAGATCGTGGGCGCGCAGGCCGTGAACTGCGCCCTCGACGAGAAGGCCGGACGTCCGATGTACACCAACAAAAGCTCACAGTTCGTGGGGCTGGTGAAGGGCGAGTACGGACATACGCCCGTGAAGATCGATCCCGAATTCCGCTTCAAGATCTGCGGCGTCCGCGAGGAGACTCCCTATGATACGTCGAAATACCAGATGCAGCCCAATCCGGAGCTTCCCGAAGCCGGCGGCGTGAAACTCGCCGCCAACGAAAAGGAGGTCCTGCTGCTCGAACTCTTCCCGCTGGTCGCCAAGAACTTCCTGACGGACATGAAGGTCAAGGCCTACGCCGCTTCGAAGCCCGCGGAACCCAAGGCCGAGGAGAAGAAGGCTGAAGAGAGTGTTGCGGCCGCCATTACGGGCAATACCGTTACGGCGCCGCTGCCCGGCCGCATCATCGAATTCAAGGTGAAGGTCGGCGATACGGTAAAAGCGGGTCAGGAAATCGTTGTTCTCGAAGCCATGAAGATGGAGAACTCCGTGACGACCGATTACGCCGGCACCGTCAAGCAGATTCTGGCGCATCCCGGCGACAATGTGGCCACCGACGCCGTGCTGGTCGAGATCGTATAGTTCCCTCCGGCCTGTTTATCCGAAGAAAAGCTGCCCGCGTTCTGCGGGCGGCTTTTTTTGATTGCGGATTCGGTAAATATCGCTATATTTGTTCCATCGATTAATTTAACCTCAGATTTATGGCATTTTTCAAAGAATTCAAGGAGTTTGCCCTCAAGGGTAACGTGATGGACATGGCCGTCGGCGTAATCATCGGTGGCGCTTTCGGCAAAATCGTGTCGTCGCTGGTGAATGACATCCTGATGCCGCCGATCGGGGCGCTGATCGGCAATACCGACTTCTCGCAGCTGCGGCTCGATATTTCGAAGTTCCGCGACATGACTTCGAGCGCCGTGCATGCCGTCGGCGACGCCGTGACGGGCGGAGGCGAGACGGTGGCGCAGGCCGCCGCAGAACCCGTCTACTGGAATTACGGCGCTTTCATCCAGCAGTGCATCGACTTTACGATTCTGGCGTTCTGCGTCTTCATGATGGTGAAATTGATGAACCGCCTGATGAAGAAGAAGGAGGAGGCCCCTGCGCCCGCCGCCGAACCGGTGCTGTCCAAAGAGGAGCAGCTGCTCACCGAAATCCGCGATCTGCTCAAAGAGCAGAAGAAATAGGGGATATCATCCCGAAAAGAGGAGTCCGGCCTATTGGTCGGACTCTTTTTTGTGCGAGTACTCCTGCAGTACGTAGGTGGTGAAGATCGGGAAGAACATCATGCCCAGCGAGGGGAGCAGCACGCAAAATATCTTGCCGATGGCCGTCACGGGGAATATCTCGGCTCCGACGGTCGTGACGTTCATCCACGCCCACCACAGCGCGTTGCCGAAGCCGTGGAGCCTGCTGTTCACGAGTATTTCGTAATCGTAGAAGACCAGCGCCGAAATGTAGGTGAAGACGACCACGGTGAAGATGTAGGCGAAGAATAGTTTCCGGACCTTGTTGTCCACGAGCCACTGCACCACGACGTAAAATGCGAGGAACGCCCGCATCAGCGGCATGATGCCGATCAGCATGGCCCAGTAGCGGGGAAGTTCGGCGCCGCTCCAGTCGATGATGTTCAGATAGGGTATCGAAATCAGCAGTACGAGGAAATTGCGGGCGAAGAAGCGGCCTTTGCGCTCCGAGGCTGCCCACCGTACGAAGAAATCGCACAGGAACAGGATGCAGACCACGAGCTGGATGATCAGGTAGTTGCGTGAAAAGTGCATGTGGTCGCCGGCGATTATTTCCCACGAAATGGCGGCGAGCAGAACCACTCCAGCGATTACTTTGAGGATGCTCAGGCAGTTACGGATCTCCGTGCGTGTAGATTCTGACAGGGACATATTTTCGGTTTACGTGCACTCGGCTCAAAATCAGTGCCAAAGCGTCGGAATGCGAATTTTCCGTCGATTTTTTGCCCGAAGATTTTGCACGATCGAAAATTTCTATTACCTTTGCACTCGCTTTGATAGCAATGGCGGGTTAGCTCAGCTGGTTAGAGCGCATGATTCATAATCATGAGGTCCCGAGTTCAAGTCTCGGACCCGCTACTTTTTCGAAATGAGGTGCTTAGTAAAATTAAGCACCTCATTTTTTTCTATAGGGTTTATTCGGTAGATTTTTCGGCATCTGTCTCGGATAAAAACGCTTTTGCGGCGGATCTTATCCTCTCTACGACGTTGGATTGTACTTTGACGGGCATTTCGATAATGGCTTTTGCCGTACGCATCGCTTCGTTTGTCCGCCCGTTTTTTTCATAGAGCCTGAATAATTGATAAAGGGGAACAAATCTGTTCGGAATCATTCGGCTGGCAATAATATAGTGCTCCTCGGCTTTTTCTTGGTTATTCATGTTATCGTAATTGTCCGCAATTATCCGCTGAACGTCATAATCGTTGAAATAGTCCGTGCATTGAAACATGACAGCATTGCTGCCGGAATAATCTCCGGCATGATTTAAAACGGCTCCGTAATTATAGAGAAACATGGGGTCGCCGTTCCACTGGGCATGCAGAGCCGCATAACGGTCAAGAATTTCGCTCTTGTCCGGAAGACTGTCTTGCCGGGCTAACCGGCCCCAGTGTTTTTCAAATTCCACATCCCGTATCAGGAATATACCAATAACACCCAGCAAAGCCGCCCATATGAATTTTCCCCTGCCGTTTATCCTAAAGGCGGTCGCTGGTTTTATCTTAATCGCGGCCAAGGAATAAGCCAGCAAGACCGTCACGAAAGAATAACGCAGCGGATACGAGAAGCACGCGAAGACAGCTGCGGACAAAATACAAAGATGAGGGATGGTTATTTGCCGGGATGATTTTATCAGAAATACGAATGCGGCGAGTACAGGCAGAAGTCCGACTGCGCCATATTCTATTGCAACCAGCAAATATTCATTGAATGGATGAGTTACATTGCCGGCCAATAGTGCATATGGGCTGTCGGTATTTTTAGCAAAATAATCAGCCTGACAGAGCATATATTCCCGCATAAATCCCGAAGGTCCGAAGCCCGACACCGGTTGGTGGGAGATCATCTCGCAGGTATTTTTCCAGATAAGAATTCGGCCGAGAGCGGAGTCCTTTTTGAGAAGAAACAATCCGGCGACCAATATGACGAATATGATGCCTGATAGCGGAAAAATGAAATTGCGGTATTTCCTGAGCAGGCCGCAATATCTATGGCCCAAGTATACTGCGGCAACAATTACAACGGCAAGGATGCCTGCCCGCGATCCCGAAAGAATTATGGACAGGGTAATAATTGCGGATGCGGCCAATCCGAAAAGGCGCATCCGTTTACTTTTCCGCATGACTGCCAGACAAAAGGGGAAACCTGCTGAGAGGCATGCGGCAAAGCCTGCCGGATTGTCAAAACTCCCTGTAATGTCAAATCCTCGGCTGACATAAAAGATTCCTATGTACTGTAGTAATCCATATACGGCCTGCAGCAGGCATGCTATGACAATGAGAAGATCGGTATTGTGCAAATCCCAATCATCTATTAGCTTGAACGACAGATAGGTTGAAGCGAATGAGGCGATCGAAAGAATGAAAATGTCCGGTTGGGGCGATCCGCTGAAAAATATACGGGCAAAGAGATAGAAGATAAATGCGGCTGCCAAGATTGAGATTTTATCTATGGCGATCTTCGGACGCTTGATCAGGACCAGCAGGCCAAAACCGAGCAGTACGCTTCCGCCTGTAAAGGCATACCATTTCGATACGATTTCGGATTCGACGAATCCACGGCAGTTGAGGAACATGGTCGAAAACAGCATAAGGGCAATGGCCGCGTTTATAACCAATGCCCTTATGTCGAGTGCTGCCAATGATTTATAATTGACCACCTTTTACCAATTTGCGCAGATAATCTTTTGCATCGTTTATACTGCCTCGGAAGATTAATGTACCATCGGGATCGAAGATAATTATCGTCGGGAATAATTTGACTTTTATTTCCGTAACCGCCGGATCATTCCTTTTTATTGAAAAAACCGGAAACGTATAGTCGTACTCTTGCAGTCGTTCCTGTCCGGTCGTAATTGTCTCTGCTTTTTCTTCCCGTCTGAAATGCAAGGCTCCGATTTTTATAGACCGGTTGTCTTTGTATTTGTTATAAAGTTCCTGCAGAATTGGAAACTCCCGGTAGCATACGCCGCAGTTGGTATTCCAACAGTCGAGAAGCAGATACGAACCTTTGAAATCTGCAAGATTGATTGTCTCTCCCTGAACGTTCTGGATATCGAGCGGGCACTTTATTATTTGAGTTACGCGGCCCTTCCAGCTCTTGAAAGTCAAACAATCGTAAATGAAGTCCGCACCGCTCCAGCTCATCCAGACAATCGTCATGGCAGTCAGCAGGCTGATGATTATCCGGGACGACCACCGTCGGCGGGTAAATGTTATATAGGCGGCAAAAATAGCCAGATATCTCATTATCAACTCTACCAGTGACAAGGGGTGGATATCCTCTATTCGCTCTCCATACAAAACCATCGCAGCCCCAAGGAATAACTCTTCGATTGAACTTCCGATCGCAATAAGCAGGGCGGTGCTCTGTGGATTATTCAACCTCAGCTTCCAGAGACAAAGGATCGTGAAAATAAAAAATGCACTGGCATCGACCAATAAGGCTAATGGGAATCCATGCAAGCCGCCTAATATTATTGTTCCTCGTCGAAAGCCAATCATGCAAAATGGAATGAGGGCCGATAGTCCGATGAGTAAAACTACTTTTGATCCTTTTTTCATTTTGTTTTTCAACTGAGGTTTGGGTATAATTTTAAGGTTTTTAGTGTTTTGGCATTTCTCAATGAGATTGGATTCGTATCACCAATGTCCTTATTCGAGTGCTGCCAATGATTTATAATTGACCACCTTTTACCAATTTGCGCAGATAATCTTTTGCATCGTTTATACTGCCTCGGAAGATTAATGTACCATCGGGATCGAAGATAATTATCGTCGGGAATAATTTGACTTTTATTTCCGTAACCGCCGGATCATTCCTTTTTATTGAAAAAACCGGAAACGTATAGTCGTACTCTTGCAGTCGTTCCTGTCCGGTCGTAATTGTCTCTGCTTTTTCTTCCCGTCTGAAATGCAAGGCTCCGATTTTTATAGACCGGTTGTCTTTGTATTTGTTATAAAGTTCCTGCAGAATTGGAAACTCCCGGTAGCATACGCCGCAGTTGGTATTCCAACAGTCGAGAAGCAGATACGAACCTTTGAAATCTGCAAGATTGATTGTCTCTCCCTGAACGTTCTGGATATCGAGCGGGCACTTTATTATTTGAGTTACGCGGCCCTTCCAGCTCTTGAAAGTCAAACAATCGTAAATGAAATCCGCACCGCTCCAGCTCATCCAGACAATCGTCATGGCGGTCAGCAGGCTGATGATTATCCGGGACGACCACCGTCGGCGGGTAAATGTCATATAGGCGGCAAAAATAGCCAGATATCTCATTATCAACTCTACAAGTGACAAGGGATGGATATTCTCTATTTGCTCACCATACACAATTGTCGCATACAAAATGCCAATTATTTCGATTGAACTTCCGATCGCAATAAGCAGGGCGGTGCTCCGCGGATTATTCAGCCTCAGCTTCCAGAGACAAAGGATCGTGAAAATAAAAAAAGCACTGGGATCGATCAATATGTCTAATAGGAGGAACCCCTGCAAAAAACTTAATGCTGACGTTCCTCGCCGCAAATCAATCATACAGTATGATATCAGGACCGATAGTCCGATGAGTAAAACTACTTTTAATCCTTTTTTTATTTTGTTTTTCATGAGGTTCTGACTTGATTTTTTGGCATCTCTCAATGAGATTGGATTCGTCTCACCAAAGCGATTGGCTTTTGGACCGGCAAATTAATTGCAGATTAAATGTAAAACTGGTAGGGACTAATCGGCCCCTACCGTTAGATGTAATATTTCAATTCTTATTGCAAAGTCCATCACAATTATATAGTCCCATTATACCACAATCACCTGTTATTTTGCAATCTGCCTGTATATTACAATCCTTGTCATTATGACAGTCGCTGTCATAACGGCATTCACAATCTTCACTTCTTGTTGCAACCCGTAGGGCTTTCACACTTTCTTGAAACAAAACTTTTTCATATTCCTCCGCTGTTAGCCATGTAAAAATATGGTAATATACCATATCGTTATCCCAATTATATGTCGTTTGCATATGGTTAATCCATTTCTTTGCATATTCTTCCGCTTCTTCGAGTCCATCCTGCGAATAAAAATATGGAATGAAATAATCATATATGTTTTTCACCTCTTGTTTTTCCTCTTCTGACAACTTGCTGTCCTGCATGATATAAGCCAGCTTCTCTCTCCATAAATTTGCTTTCTTATCTGCTGGCAGCCCTCTGAGAATGGCCCGTTGCTGCTCCATGGATAATTCGACTATTTCACTTCTTGTCGCTGTTACATATTTATCGATATTAGTTCTGGCCCATTTTTCAATTTCAGGATTGCAACTATATTTTGCATCAGAAGAACACGATAATAATAAGATTGATATACAGCATACCAATACTTGTTTAATAGAGATAAATGTGAGATTTTTCATAATTAAATTGATTTTAATGTTTATAGTGTTGCCTGTCCTTTCGCCGTTAAAATTTCATTTCGCTTTGTAGCATTCGTAATTAATATGATGCTTCGGTTAAAAGCTCCCAAGTTTTCTTCACTCCCATTATAGGTGATACAAATCTCTCCAACCTGCCCTGTCAAAAGAGGTTTTTGCTCCCATGTTACCTTGATACAACTGCAAGAAGTCAATGCGCTGACAATTACCAAAGGCGCATTTCCCGTATTTGAATACGTTATAACTTTTTTGTTGGGTGCTTTGATAGAAATTTCTCCAAAGTCCACCATTTTGGTGTCAAATTCTATCTTGGCGGTTTTAGTCGTATCGGACTGAAGTAATTCCGCATTAAGATATGTATATAAGGGCGCTGTATTAGATTCAAACCATGTTATTGCATGCTCTCTATATTGATTGCTGATGGAATCCCTGTCCAACTTTCGGGTTAATTTATATCCTAAATAATAATTATAAAAATAGGGTTCCGTTGAGATTGATTTATTGATATTATCCAGTCCCTTTTTTAGACTGTCGATATTGTCCGAGTCTAAAGAAAGATATGCATTATAAATATTTGAAAAATAGGAAGAAAGTATTTCGCCTTTGATTTTGAAATTTGCATTGGTTAATTGGGGTGCATCCTGACTGTTGATTTGATTGAGCTGAGATACTAATTTGCTATCAAATGGGAAATTCGTTATGTATTTTACCTTTTTTTGAGGTGATATCAACATTGCACATGGCAATGTCTCCAACTGATATATGAAATTAACATGTTCATTATTCTGTAGAGATATATCGCAAAAATAAAAATCGTATGTATTCTTATATTTTGATATAAATCTATTGATATCATACTTTTGGATTTTTGTTATTAAACCTTGATCGCCTATGAATACCCATGATTCCTTTTGAGTTTTATCAATATTCTCCATGGCCTCGTCAAAGGCAATATAATTTATATTGCCTGCAGAGCAGCTTATCAGTATTATTGATAATAATGGAATAAAATATTTTTTCATAATTAAAATTAGAAAAACAAAGATTTTGGAGCAAGTGACGCTCGGTATATTAAAATGTTGATAACAAAAGTATGGATATATTAATTGGATTATCACGCATAAATTAATCGAAGTTGATACTAACTTAATGTTTTAAATTTTGACTTAGTATATTAACTATTTAATATGTAGCGATTTGAACCGTTCGTTTTTGTGCGGGTGCAGCACGGGATGTTCGAGTTGAGGGTGGGGCTGACCGTAATATTTCCATACATTTGCATAACCTAAATTTCGTTTGTTATGAGATTTCTGCTTTTCTTGAATTTTCTCTTCTCCGTTTGTTTGCTTTCTGCTTGCATGTCCCGTCGTAGTGCAGAGGTAATCGAGGCGCTTGAGCTTGCCGGGCGGAACCGCTCGGAATTGGAACGTATACTTGACCATTATGCAGCGTGTGAGGCGGATAGTCTGAAGTTGCGGGCGGCAGAATTCCTTATTGCCAATATGCCCGGACATCAATGCATATATGGTCCGGAAGTCGATTCGTTCTTTTGTGAGATCGACTCGCTGCTGGATTGTGAAGTCAGTGACTCTTATCCGATTGTGGTGGGATTAAACGAAATTGCGGATCGGCATGCTCCACTGGAATCCGTCATACGTAACGATATCGAAGTTATTACGGCGGATTACCTGATTCATCACATCGACCGGGCGTTCCGCCTGTGGGAAAGTCCATGGGCGGACTACCTGACCTTCGACCGGTTTTGTGCGTGGTTGCTGCCCTATAAGGTTGCGGAATTTCAACCGCTCGACTATTGGTGCGACTCGCTGGGCTGCCGCTTTTCCGAACGGCTTCGAACAGCCCCGCAGAATGATGAGAACAGCTATTCCCCTTATTACAGGACTTTGCAAATCCTGCCCGAAGTGCGGGCGGGTGTCGGACCTAACATACCGCTGAACTATGCCGAATACAAAGGCTACAGGCTTTTTGCCGCTGCGGCTTTTTACAGAATGCCTTTCGGAGACTGTTTCGATTATTCGACGCTCTCCGTCGCCGTATTGCGAAGTCATGGTATTCCCGCGGTATTCGACTATTTACCCCAATGGGGACGGGGATTTCTGCGGCATGCATGGTTCGGTTTTATGAATGACAACGGAGTTTTTATGGCTTCGGAGTGGGGGCTGGATTCCGATCCCGGAACTCCCTTTCATCCGTGGCGCCCGATTCCGAAGATTTATCGGTATAGTTATGCGCCTGTTCCGGCGCGTTCGGATTATCTTCGTAATTCTAAATATCCGCTAGACGGATTTTCTCCTTTCGAAGAGGATGTGACCGACTGGTATATGTCTACCTCCGATCCGAATGTCCCCTTGTTCCGAACCGACCTTTCGGATGATTACCTTTATATAGCCGCATTTAACAATTACCGTTGGAATCCGATTGATGTCGGTCGTCGCAACGGGCGGAAAGGGGTGTTTTCGAAAATGGGCCGCCGAAACGCCTATTTGGTTTTCGGCCATGATGGGAGCGGGCTGGTTCCGGTCTCCCATCCTTTTACGATTGATGCCGGCGGACGCATTTGCTGCCGGAATGCCGATACCACATGCAGAGAGCGTATCCGTGTAACCCGTAAGATGTTGCTGAACGAACATGTCGCACGCATGGAACATCGTATTGTCGGTGCCCGGATCGAAGCCTCCGACTATCCCGACTTCCGGATTGCAGAGGTTTTGTATAGTATCGACAGCGTTGTTTTTCCCGATATGATTCCCGTTCGGGCCTCGAAAAAATATCGCTACTGGCGACTGTATTCTGCCGACGGTTCTCACGGGAGCATTTCCGAATTGCAGTTCTTTATGCCGGGCAGCGATGTTCCGGCGACCGGACGGCCGATCGGAACGCATGGACTTCCGCCGCAGCGGGGGCTGGATAAAGTTTTCGATGGAGATTGGCTTACGTCCTATGATCACCCTGACGCGGACGGCAACTGGTATGGCATGGCTTTCGACAAACCTGTAGTTATAGATCGGGTCCGCTGCGTGCCCCGTACGGACGATAATCTGATTCATGCAGGGGATACTTACGAGTTGAAGTATTGGGACGGAATAAAGTGGGCTTCATTGGGCTGTCAGGTCGCATGCGAAAGATACCTGTTGTTCGACAATGTTCCCGCAAATGCGCTGCTGTGGCTCAGCAATCTCACCCGTGGTTACGACGAACGGATATTTACGTATGAAAATGACCGGCAGGTTTGGTGGTAATACCTGAACCTCGGATGCTAGGTGGTGGACGGCGGGTGCAAATTGAGGTTTTGAGTTCAAGTCTCGGACCCGCTACGGAAAAATAGACCGCGACATTTGTCGCGGTCTATTTTTGTTTTTGCGTTGTTTGTTTCGGTCTTCAGCTGTGCCGCCGGGCCAGCTCTTTTTCGAGGTCGGCGACCGAACAGCCGGTCGCTTCGAGCAGCACCAGCAGGTGGTATACGAGGTCCGACGCTTCGTAAATCATCGCCTCGCGGTTGCCCGCCACGGCTTCGATCACGGTTTCGACGGCCTCTTCGCCGACTTTCTGCGCGATTTTGTTCACGCCGCGGTCGAACAGCCTGCTGGTGTACGATCCTTCGGGCATCTCGGCGTGCCGGCCCCGAATCACGCTCTGGAGGTAGCGGATGAAGCCTTCGGTTTCGGGCGCGGCCCCCGCGAAGCAGCTTTTTGCGCCCGTGTGGCAGGTCGGGCCGTGGGGGACGACGCGGATCAGGAGCGTGTCGTCGTCGCAGTCGGCTGTGACCGAAACGATGTCGAGATAGTTGCCGCTGGTCTCGCCCTTGGTCCAGAGATAGCCCCGCGTGCGGCTGTAGAAGGTGACGCGGCCTTCTGTCAGGCTTTTTTCGTAGGCTTCGCGGTTCATGTAGCCGAGCATCAGCACCTGCAGGGTGCAGTCGTCCTGTATGACGGCGGGAATCAGCCCGTCGGCCTGTTTTGCGGAGTCGAGTTCCGCAAAGGGTTTTGCTTTGATTTTCATGGCGTTTATAATCTTACGTTGATATTTTGCCGGTGCAGTTCCCGTTTGAGCGCGGGAATCGGAATTTCGTTGTAGTGGAAGATGCTGGCCGCCAGCGCCGCGTCGGCCCTGCCGAGCGTCAGCACGTCGGCGATATGCCGCACCGAGCCTGCCCCGCCCGAAGCGATGACCGGAATGGGCAGTTCGGCCAGCCGTGCGAACGTTTCGCAGGGGTAACCGTCGCGGGTGCCGTCGTGGTCCATCGACGTGAAGAGAATCTCGCCCGCGCCGCGCCGCCATACTTCGTGCGCCCACGCGAACAGTTCGCGCTCGGTGAGCCGCTTGCCGCCGTGGGTCGTGACGCGCCACACGCCGTCGATCTTTTTGGCGTCGATGGCCGCGACGACGAACTGTGAACCGTATTTCGACGCGATGGCGTCGATCAGCGCCGGATCGCGCACGGCGGCGCTGTTTACCGTGACCTTGTCGGCTCCCGCGTCGAGCAGCCGGCCTGCGTCCGCGACCGACGCGATGCCGCCGCCCACGGTGAACGGAATGTCGATGCGCGCCGCGATGCGCGACACCAGCCCGGTGAAGGTGCTGCGCCCCTCCTCCGTGGCGCTGATGTCGAGATACACCAGCTCGTCGGCCCCTTCGGCCGCGTATTTCGCACCGAGTTCCACCGGGTCGCCGACGTTTTTCAGCTCTGCGAAGTTGATCCCTTTGACCGTCTGCCCCTCGCGGATGTCGAGACAGGGAATTATGCGTTTTGCAAGCATCGCTTCAGTTCTTCGAGTGTGATACGTCCTTCGTAGAGGGCTTTGCCGACGATGACGCTGCGCAGGCCCGCGCCGTCGAGCGCCTCGATGTCGGCCATCGAGCCGATGCCGCCGCTTACGGTGATCTCCACGCCGGGAAAATTGCCCTGAAGTGCGGCGTAAAACTCCGCCGATGCGCCGCAGAGCATGCCGTCGCGGGCGATGTCGGTGCAGATTACCTGCGAGAGTCCCTGCGGCGCGAACTGCGCGATCAGCTCCTGAGCCGAGAGTTCGGACGCTTCCGTCCAGCCCTGAACGGCTGCTTTGCCGTCGCGTATGTCGGCTCCGAGAATCAGCTTTCCCGGCCCGAATTCCGCGAGCCATCCGGCGAAAAGCTCCGGCCGGCGTACGGCGACGCTTCCGCAGATGGCTCGGCTTGCGCCCGCGTCGAATACGCTGCGGAGCGCCTCGGTGCTTTTGATGCCGCCGCCGTACTGCACTTCGAGCGCGGTTTTCGACGCTATGCGTTCCAGCACGGCGAGGTTGCGGGGCTGCGCGGCCTTGGCGCCGTCGAGATCGACCACGTGCAGGCGGCGTATGCCCGTCTCTTCGAAGCGGAGCGCCGCTTCGAGCGGATCGCTGTAATAGGTCGTCCGGCGGCCGTAGTCGCCTTGTGTCAGCCGCACGCATGCGCCGCCGATAATGTCCGTTGCGGGTATGATTTCTATTTTCATCGTGTTACGGTTTTAAAAAGTTGCGCAGGATCCTTTCGCCCGCCGAACCGCTCTTTTCGGGGTGGAACTGCGTGCCGAAAAAGTTGTCGCGGCCCAGCGCGGCGCTGAACTCCCCGCCGTAATCGGTGCGGGCGATCGTCGCTTCGCAGACCTCCGCCGCATATGAGTGGACGTAATAGACATAGGTCTCTTCGCCGATTCCTTCGAACAGCGCTCCGCGCAGGCTGCCGACGGTGTTCCAGCCCACATGGGGAATCTTCAGCCCGCTTTCCGCGGGTTTCAGCCGCCTGACGTGCGCCGGGAAAATCCCCAGACAGCGGGCGTCTCCCTCCTCGCTGTCGAGACACAACAGCTGCATGCCGATGCAGATGCCCAGTACGGGCTGCGTCAGGGTGGGGATGACCAGATCGAGTCCCCGCTCGCGCAGTTTGGCCATCGCCGACGAAGCTTCGCCCACGCCGGGCAGCAGCACCCTGTCGGCGCCGCGCAGGAGCGCGGGATCGGCCGTGATTGTGAATTCGGCCCCGATGCGCCGCATGGCGTCGGCGACCGACCGCAGGTTGCCCGTGTCGTAATCTACTATCGCCGTCATAATACTCCTTTGCTGCTGGGTATGTCGTATCCGAATCCGCTGCGGGCCACGGCCATGCGCAGGGCGCGGGCGAAGGCCTTGAAGATCGCCTCGGCCTTGTGGTGGTCGTTGTCGCCTTTGGCCGCAATCTGCAGGTTGCAGCGCGCGGCGCAGCAGAGTGAGTGGAAGAAGTGGCGGAACATCTCCGTCGGGACGTCTCCGACCCGCTCGCGGCGGAATTCGGCGTCCCACTCGAAGTCGATGCGCCCCCCGAAGTCGAGCAGCACCAGCGCGCGGCAGTCATCCATCGGCAGGGCGAATCCGTAGCGGCCTATTCCGGCCTTGGAGCCTAAAGCCCGGTCGATGGCTTCGCCCAGCACGATCGCCACGTCCTCCATCGTGTGGTGTTCGTCGATGTCCAGATCGCCGCGGGCCTCCACTTCGAGCGCCACGCCGCCGTGGTAGGCGATCTGCGCCAGCATGTGGTCCAGAAAACGCAGTCCGGTCGAAATCCCGTCGCCGCAGTTGCTATTGTCGCCGTTCCTTCCGTCACTGCTGCTGTCGTTGATCCTGCTGTTACAGTTTCTGCTGTTGTCATTCCCGTCGTCGCGGTTTCTATTGTCGGCGTTCCTTCCGTCACTGCTGCTGTTGCCGTTCCAGACATCGTTGTTCCAGCCGTCTGCCGGATTTTTCGCTTCGGCCCGGTTGCCTTCCGGTCCGTTGTCTGCGTCCGGATCAACCGGGTTTTTCGTATCCGCGCCGTTCTCCGGAGCGCCGCCGGTTCCGGCGGCCGGACGGTCTGCCGAAACGCCGCCGAACTCCTTGCCGCCGAACCCTTTGCCGTCGAGGTCGAGCCGGACGGTGATCCGCGTTTCGCGGGTCTCGCGCGTTACGACCACCCGCCGTTCGCCGCGGCGGATGTACTCGGCGATCTCGGCCCACGAATCGCTGATCAGCACGCAGGCCTCTTCCGCTCCGGCTTCGCGCAGGAGACGGCGGCCCGCCGTCTCCTGCGCGAACAGAATTCCCCGCGCTCCGAGATTGCGGGCCAGCAGGATGTCGGTCGCCCGGTCGCCGACGACGTAACTCGCCGCGAGGTCGTACCCGCCGCCGGTGTAGCGGCCGAACATTCCCGTGCGGGGCTTGCGCGTCGGGGCGCCGTCGCTTTCGAACGTGCGGTCTATCAGCATGTCGTCGAACAGCACGCCTTCGCCCGCCAGCGTGCGGAGCATCTTCTCCTGCGGAATCCTGAAATCCTCCTCAGGAAAGGAGTCGGTTCCCAGTCCGTCCTGATTGGTGGCCATCACCAGCTCGAAATCGAGTCCCCGGAGGACTTTGAGCGCCGAAATGGCTCCGGGCACGAATTCCAGCTTGGCGAGGCTGTCCACCTGCATATCCACGGGCGGCTCGACGATCAGCGTGCCGTCGCGGTCTATGAACAGTGCTTTTTTGAGTGCTTTTTTCATGGTCTGAAGTTTTTGACGGTTTCCAGCATGCGCCCGTTTTCGGCGGGAGTCCCCACGGTGATGCGCAGGCAGCCCTCGCATCCCGCGATCCGCGTACGGTTGCGGACGATCACTCCTGCGGCGATCAGTTCGCCGTAGAGCCGGTCGGGATCGGCGGTCTTCACCAGCAGGAAGTTGGCCTGCGACGGGTAGACCCGCTCGATGCAGCCGCATCCGGCGAGCGCCGCCGCCAGCCGTCCGCGTTCTTCGCGGATTTGCGCGACCTGCGCCGCAATGTTCCGGCGCAGACACTCGGCCGCGGTCTGCTGGGTGAGCGTATTGATATTGTAGGGGTACTTGACCTGCCCGAACAGCGCGGCGATCCGCTCCGACGCGAAAGCCAGTCCGAGCCGCAGTCCCGCCATGCCCCAAGCTTTGGAGAGGGTTTGCAGTACGATCAGGTTGGGAAATTCGTCGAGCCGCGGCAGGAATCCCCGTCCTTCGGCGAAGTCGATGTAGGCTTCGTCGAGCACCACCACGCCGTCGAAGCGGCGCAGCAGCTCTTCGATCTCCCGGTCGGGGAATGCGTTTCCCGTGGGGTTGTTGGGCGAGCAGAGCCACAGCAGTTTGGTGCGCCCGTCGGCCGCCGCCAGCAGCGCCTCGACCGGAAGCGAGAAATCGGCTCCCAGCGGCACTTCGCGCAGTTCGACGCCGTTGGTCTGCGCCGCCACGCGGTACATGCCGTAGGTCGGCGCGATCGAAACGGCGTTGTCGCGGCCCGGCTCGCAGAAGATCCTGAACGCGAGGTCTATGGCTTCGTCGCTGCCGTTGCCGAGGAATATCTGTCCGCTCCGCACGCCCTTCAGCGCGGCCAGCTGCGCCTTCAGCTCCCGCTGGTGCGGGTCGGGGTAGCGGTTCACGCCGTTGTCGTAGGGGCTTTCGTTGGCGTCGAGCCAGACGCCGATCCCGCCGCCCGCATATTCGTCGCGGGCCGTGGAGTAGGGTTGCAGCGCCAGAATGTTGGGCCGCACGAGCTGCGCCAGCGGTTTCATCGCGCACCTCCTTCCGTCCGGATGCGCACGGCGTTGGCGTGTGCGTCCAGCCCTTCGGCTTCGGCCATGGCCGTAATCGTCGGCGCGAGGGCTTCGAGTCCGCCGCGCGTCAGTTCCTGATAGGTTATCTTGCGCATGAAGCTCTCCGTGTTCACGCCGCTGTAGGCCCGCGCCCAGCCGCCCGTGGGCAGCGTGTGATTGGTCCCCGAAGCGTAATCGCCCGCGCTTTCGGGCGAGTAGCCGCCGATAAATACGCTCCCCGCTGCCGTGATCCGCGCCGCGGCGTCCCATGCGTCCCGCATGGCGACAATCAGGTGTTCGGGGGCGTAGGCGTCGGCGAACGCGATCTGCTCGTCCGGGTCGCTGAAAACCACGATCCGGCTGTTGGCCAGCGAATTGCCGATCGCGTCGCGGCGGCTGAGCCGCATGGCCTGCTCCCCGACGGACGCTATTGCCCGCCGTGCGAACTCCTCGCTGCGGCAGACCAGCATGGCCTGACTGTCATCACCGTGTTCGGCCTGCGAGAGCAGGTCGGCGGCGGCGAATTCGGGCCGCGCGTCTTCGTCGGCCAGCACCAGCACCTCCGAAGGCCCCGCGGGCAGGTCCACGGCGACGTCGGCTGCGCCGGCCAGCTGTTTGGCTTTGGTGACGTAGCGGTTGCCGGGACCGAAAATCTTATCGACACGCGGAATGCTCTCCGTTCCGTAAGCCATGGCCGCCACGGCCTGCGCCCCGCCGAGGGCGAAGACGCGGTCCACGCCGCAGAGGTCGGCCGCATAGAGAATTTCGGGTGCGATCCGCCCGTCGCGGCCGCACGGCGTGCAGAGTATCACCTCGCGGCATCCGGCGATCCGGGCCGGCAGGGCGAGCATCAGCACCGTCGAGAAGAGCGGGGCTTTGCCGCCGGGGATATACAGCCCCGCGCGGCCGATCGCCACGGCGCGCTGTACGCACCTGACGCCCGGCATCGTTTCGACCTCGACCTGCGCCGGGAGCTGCGACCGGTGGAAGGCTTCGATGTTGGCCTTCGCCTGCTCCAGTGCGGCTTTCAACTGCGGTGATACGGCCTTAGCGGCTTCCGCACGCCGTTCGCGCGTCACTTCGAACGTTTCAGGGAGGTATCCTTCGATGCGGCGGACGATCCGGCGCAGGGCCGCGTCGCCGCCCGTGCGCACCTCGGTGAGGATCGCGGCGACGCGCTCCCCGATCTCCTCCTCCTGCCGCGTACAGCGGGCCGTCAGCGCCGGCCATTCGCTGCGCGGGGGATTTACATAGATTTTCGGCATTTCCATTTTTCGGGTCGTTTTTAGGGGTCAGCGGATCATGTTTTCGAGCGTCAGCACCAGAATTCCTTCCGCGCCGAGGGCCTTGAGCCGTTCGATGCGCTCCCACAACTGCGATTCGCAGATCACGGCGTGTATCGAGCACCATCCCTCCTGCGCCAGCGGCAGGACGGTCGGACTGCGCATGCCCGGCAGGATCGTGATCGCTTCGTCGAGCTTCTCCTGCGGGAGGTTCATCAGCACGTACTTCATGCCGCGGCTTTCGAGTATCGAGTTGAAGCGAAACGTGAGCTGAGCCGTTTCACGGCGCTTCTGCTCATCGAGTTCCGGATTCGCGATCAGCACCGCTTCCGAGTAGAACACCTTTTCCACCTCGACCAGCCCGTTCGAGATCAGCGTGCCGCCCGACGATACGATGTCGAATATCGCGTCGGACATTCCCACGGCGGGGGCGATTTCGACCGACCCTTCGATGGTGTGTATTTCGGCGTCGATGCCCTTCTCGGCGAAGAACCGCGCGAGGATGTTGGGGTAGGAGGTCGCCACGCGCTTGCCGCGGAAGTAGTCCAGCCCGTTGTAATCCGCCGTCCGGTCCACGGCCAGCGAGATTCGGCAGCTGCCGAATCCGAGGTCCATGGTCCGTTCGACCGGGAAGTTCTTCTCCGCGACCTCGTTCAGCCCCACGATCCCCAGATCGGCGACGCCCATGGCCACGGCCTGCGGAATGTCGTCGTCGCGCAGGTAGAGCACCTCCATCGGGAATCCGTCGGCGCGGGAGATGAGTTTGCGCTTGCTTTCGGCGACGCCGATGCCTGCTTCCGAGAGCAGGCCGATGCTCTGCTCGTTGAGTCGGCCTTTGGCCTGAATTGCTATTCTCAGCATGTTTGTTTGTTGTTTTTCAGACACCCGCCTGCGGAACAGACATGAAAAAAGCCCATCCGCAGGGGATGAGCTTCGTTATGATATATAATCCTTATTTACATATGCACATCGATCTTACCCCTTCGGAAAGTGGTTATGATGATGATGGATATGGTTGAATATTGTCATTTGCAATGTCGTTGGGGCAAATGTATGTATTTTTGGATGAAAAATCAAAATTTCTGCCGAAAAGTTTTCGATAATCTTCCGCCGGCGCCGCCGAAAACCCTTTTTGCTTCCGGTGTTAAGTCGTTTGTTTGTTTTGATTGTCAGTAGTTTGCGTCGTTTGTAGATTCGCTGTGTCTTTTCGGTTCGCGGGCCGGCGATTTGTCGTCGGACGGCCGCGAACGGCCGCCGCCGAGCCGCGAAAGACGGGGTTGCCGGTTTCAGTATACGGATTTTATGCTTATCTTTGGAGGTCTGCCTAAGCAGTCTTTAGTAAAATATTGTTGTTATGGAAACTGAAAAGAAACGTATCGAATATACCAACGGCGAGATCGTCGTGGTCTGGCAGCCGCACCTCTGCATCCATTCGGGCGTCTGCGTCCGCATGCTTCCCGAAGTTTACAACCCGCAGGAGCGGCCGTGGGTGAAGCTGGAAAACGCCGCGACCGACCGGATCGTCGCGCAGGTCGAAAAATGCCCTTCGGGAGCGCTCTCCTATCGTAAGGCGTGACGCCCGCTCATCCCGTTGAAAAGCCGCCCATGGATGCTGAATTCGTCGATCTGACAGCCGAAAACCTTGCCGACGAGCATTTGTGCTGCATTATCCGCACGAAAAAGACCCATCCGGGCGTAGAGGCGAAGCGGCGGTGGCTTTCCGACCGGCTCCGCGAGGGGCACGTCTTCCGGAAGCTGAATGCGAAGGGCGTGGTCTTTATCGAATACGCGCCTCTCGAAACGGCATGGGTGCCCGTGATTGGCGACAACTATTATTATATCTATTGTTTGTGGGTTGCGGGTCCTTACAAAGGCAAGGGCTATGCAAAGGCGTTGATGGAACATTGTCTGGCCGATGCGCGGACGCATGGAAAATCGGGCGTCTGCATGCTCGGTGCGGAAAAGCAGAAAGCGTGGCTTTCGGACCAGTCTTTTGCCCGGAAATTCGGCTTCGAGATCGTCGATACGACCGACAACGGCTACGAACTGCTGGCGCTCTCCTTCGACGGAACCACTCCGCAATTCGCGCACAATGCGAAAAAACAGCGTATCGAAAGTCAGGCGCTGACCATTTATTACGATATGCAGTGCCCCTTTGTCCCCGGCAATCTGGAAATGATAAGACAACACTGCGAAGCGCACGGTGTCCCGGCGGATTTCATCGAGGTGGATACGCTCCGCAAGGCCAAGGAGCTGCCCTGCGTATTCAATAACTGGGGCGTATTCTACAAGGGAAAATTCGAAACGGTGAATCTGCTGGACGCCGCGGCCTTGGAACGGATCCTGAAAAAGTGATTCCCGCCGGGACTGTCTCCCTATATCGGCCCCCCCCCTCGAAAAAATCTCCGAACCCTTCGCCGTTCCGGATGCTTCATCCCGCCCGTCCCCGCATTATTCTGCGTTTTTTGCCCGCTTTTTCGGGACTCTTTTCGTATATTTGTAATTCGAATCTGAACTTACGCTTATGACATCCGCCGCCGTTATCGCTACCGTTCTGGGCTACATAGCCGTCCTCTTCGCCGTAGCATGGGTCTCCGGCCGCCGCGCCGACAACGCCGGGTTTTTCTCCGGCAACCGCCGCACGCCGTGGTACATGGCCGCTTTCGCCATGATCGGCGCCGCCATGTCGGGCGTGACGTTCATCTCCGTTCCCGGCTCGGTCGCCGTAGACGGCTTTTCCTACATGCAGATGGTCGCGGGCTTCACGGTCGGACAGCTGATCGTCGCTTTCGTGCTGATTCCCACGTTCTACCGCCTGAAGGTGGTGTCGCTCTACGAATACCTCGACGACCGCTTCGGCGTGCGGTCGCACCGTACCGGGGCGTGGTTTTTCTTCGTCTCGAAGATGCTGGGGGCGGCCCTGCGCATCTATGTGGTCTGCGCCGTGATGCAGCTGCTGGTCTTCAGCCATTACGGACTTCCGTTCTGGCTCAATGCGGCGGTCACGATGCTCTTCGTATGGCTCTACACCCAGCAGGGCGGCGTCAAGTCGCTGATCTGGACCGATACGCTCAAGACGGTGTGTCTGGTCGGAAGTCTCGTGCTGTCAATCGTCTTCATCATGCAGGCGCTGGGCATGTCCCTGCCCGAAATGACCCGCGAGGTCGCCGCGTCGCCCTATTCGAAGATGTTTTTCTTCGACGACCCGGCTTCGGACCGTTATTTCTGGAAGATGTTTGCGGCGGGCATCGTGCTGCTGATCGCCATGACGGGACTCGATCAGGACATGATGCAGCGCAACCTGAGCTGCGCCACGCCGCGCGACTCGCAGAAAAATATCGTCCTCACGGCCGTCAGCCAGATTTTCGTGATCTTCCTGTTCCTCGTGCTGGGCGTGCTGCTCTATATCTATATGGACCGCAGCGGACTGGCGATGCCCGAAAAGGGCGATCAGGTTTTTTCGCAGGTCGCGGTCAACGGCGGGCTGCCGGTGTTCGTTGGCATACTGTTCGTTATAGGACTTATCTCAAGTACCTATTCAGCCGCAGGATCGGCCCTTACGGCCCTCACGACTTCGTTTACGGTCGATATTCTCGACGGCACGAAACGTTACGGCGAACGACGCCTGACCCGCCTGCGGCGCATCGTCCATGTAGCGATGGCCCTCGGTATGGCGCTGGTGATCCTCGCCTTCGAATACCTTGCTGACGACAGCGTCATCAATCTGGTCTACAAGGTCGCCAGCTACACCTACGGCCCGATTTTGGGTATGTTCGCTTTCGGTATCTTCACGCGTCTCAGGGTGCGCGACGGCTGGATGCCCCTCGTGGCGCTCGCCGCTCCGCTGCTGAGCGCCCTGCTGCAATACTGGGCGTATGAGACGTGGGGCTACCGGATCGGTTTCGAACTGTTGATTTACAATGCCGCATTTACGATGGCCGGCAT